>R17__coassemble_212_pt1 | contig 40021 bp, 30 predicted proteins | sample R17__metabat2_high_PE_012 | metagenome-assembled genome bin R17 | reverse complement strand
ATTATTAATTTAATATGTTTTCTTTTTTATAATACGCATTCACAACTGATCCCCAATACTTTGTTGCATTTGTAACTGATAAAGTTGTTCCACTGATTGAAATATTAAGACTAGTCTTTAGACCTTCATAGCTTACTGTTTCTGCCTGTTCTTAATAGGATTGGATATATATATTATTTGTGATTAGGCAAATATGAACTATGATTATTTTCTTATCTTTATTTTATCATATCTACCTTTAAGGTTCAAGTATCATTGGTATCACTCCTTTGTTTTTATGGTATCCTAATTCTATCTTTATTATAAAAAAACAGATGGCAATACAAATAAATAAAAAGAAGATATTAAGCAAAGCTCTTTATCTTCTTTACGTGACTTTTTAGAATTGTATTCTTTTTAAATTGCACTTTCCTAAAATACCGTATTTTTGATCTTTGACTAGCATTTTAGCTAGATTTGTATAGACCTTTAATACAATATGGTGATTCCCTTCTTCCAGGTTCATTAAAATAGAAGGATGATATTCGCATATATTATATTGTCTATTTCCATCAACTTCTAAAATATAGGTATCATAGATATGATCAAAATCTAAACTGTAGATTCCTTTTTCACAATTCAAATCTGTAGTATATAGATAATATCCAGCTGTTATCTCTTCCTTTTGTTCATAATGACTTTCATCAAAATAGTATCCATCAAAAACAAATTGGTAAGAAGACTGTTCAAAATGAATTTCCTTTACATATGTAGAAGGTAAATGCTTATAATCTACTAAATCAATAGCGTTATACTCTTCTTTATCTGCTAAACAGATCATAACTGCTTCATCTTTAGCTAAATTCATCTTTATATGAATTCCATTTTCTCTTTCAAAAGGAATCTTTGCTAATTTACCATTATCTAACATAATCACTGGATAAAGATCACTATGAATGGTGATATCCATAGTCTGTTCACTAAATACATCCTGAATAGTTGGATAAATAGTATCTGGATGGAAGATTTCCTTTTTAGGATTAATATCCTTAAATAAGCCAAATTCTACAGCATTACCATTATAGAAGTAATAGAATTCATTATTTTCATCCTTAGTATGAATATGATAGATCAGCTGTTCCTTATTATAAGTAACAGGAGTATTTTCCTTCTTTAATAGCTCTACTAAAGAACTATAATCTTCAATATATTGATACTGACTATAATATGGATCTAAAGTATATACCTTTAATCCTTCTCTTTGCAGATCGTTGATCTTTACTTCTTCTTCATGCATTAAATAAGTATCTGGTAAAATAAGAAGAGCTTGATAACCAATAGATTGTAAATCTGAAAGATGCTTATCTACAATACTATGATAACTAATAAAATCATAATCATAACCATTTTTAAATAATAAAGAATTATCCTTTACAATATGAGTACCATCTCCACCCTTACCGTTATTTAAATATTCATTACGATAAATTGCTAATTCTACTAGATGATCCTTCTGTAAAATATAATTATAACGACTGATCGTCTCTAGATGATATCTTTCACTTTCCTTATCTAGAGTACGATTCCAATAATTGGAGCAGAATCTACCAAAGGCTTCATAACCTGGAGTAGTGGTTGAAGGAATATGCCCTTCTACATTTCCTATACCCTCATAACCACCATTATAGGTACCACCATGGAATACCTGATAGTTCATTCCTCCTACATAGCTTCTCTTGATCCACCATAAGATATCTTCAAAGGTCTGTCCATAGGCATTTTCAAATTCTGCTGAACATTCATAGGAATAGATCTTTTTATGACTTAGATGTACGCCTCCACCCATAGATTTTAAATTATCGATACTACATCTGCTTAAAGCCTCATTTTCAGGAATTCCTACTGAAGCAGCACATTGAGAAATCTCAAAGGTCTTATTATATGCTACCTGATAACGTACGTGCATATTCATCTTATTAGCCATTTCTTCTAGCTTAGCTAAATGATTATTTGCATATAGATCTGTCAGCATAGCATAATAATCCTTATTGACCATCATCTCTAAAGTAGTATCTCTAAAGTGGTAATGAGGAACATCATTTTTAGGATAAGTTAAGTCAGTTCCAATAACACACATATAAGGTAAGATCTGATAATGAAACTTATTCCAGAATTTCATTTCAAATCCAATTGTCCAATCTCCAGCAACCTTATATTCCAGAGAATCACAGAAGATATTCTCTAATACATCATCATATTCTTTAATTCGTGGGTATAAGGTATTTAACCAGAATTCTTCACATTTCTTTGTACCTTCTTCACTAAAATGATCAATAACGTAATAACCTGTAACCTTTTGACAGGCAGGCTGTGAATAGAAGGCAAATACCCTTCCATTAGAAGGAATATAATAATCTATATGCTTTCCCTTTAAGTAAGGCATTAAATCAATATAACTGTTTTCATCTAAAACATGATCTTCAATTTCCTTATACATATATAAAGCTAATAGAGTACTTTCACCTTCTTCGTGCTTTACTCTTCTTTCTGGTAATTCCTGTGTATTACCTACACCATAGGTAATTTCATACATTGCTCCTAGATCTTCACATGAATGAATAGTAGGCATAGCAATAGGCCAGGCAGGTCCATTGGCAATATCAACCTTCATATTATATTTTCTTGCTTCATCTAAAATTGCCAATAGCCCTTGAATATAGTTTTCTTCTCCCCAGCGATATCCCTCAGGAGAGTTTACGCCAAAAAGAGTAAAAGAAACAACTTCAATAGAACCAAATCCTCTTTCATAGAAGTCTCTTACATCTTTTCTTAGATCTTCTCCTTTAGTCATTCCTCCAGGGATCCAATATCTTACCTTGGGACGATAAGATATATCAATATTTTCAAAATCTAACATGATCTTCACCTCTTATCTATTATAAACCTAATTCAATAAAAAAACCGTTATTTTTAACGGTTTTATGAGTATTTTTTGGTTTTCCAGGCTATTTTATATAAGGTGATAATGTTTTAAAGCAAAAGCAATTCCATCATGGTCTACTTCCTTTGTGATAAATTCTACAGCATCAAATATTTCAGGATTTCCACTAGCTACCACAATAGAATGCTTGCAGTAATTCAACATACCAAGATCATTCGCACTATCTCCAAAGCAATAAACATGATCGAGATCCACATTAAAATGATCCATTAAAAGCTTGATTCCTGTTGCTTTAGTATAACCCTTAGGGACAAATTCTCCAAAGTCTTTATTTCTTTCAATAAAGTCTAATTCATCTTTAAAAGTCTGTAAGAAGGCACTAAAGTCACTATAATCTGTATGCCATAAAGTAAACTTATCAAAGACAATATTTACATCATGCAGATCTAATCCTGGCTTAAAACCAGATTCTGGATGATCAGTAATCGAAATACGAGGATCATCCTTTAGATTGTAGTCATAGTATAAGGTATCTGCACCTTCAAAGATCGCAAAGCATTTAGTTTCTTCACTCTTTAAAGCAATCTGTCTACATAATTCATTTGATAGCTTTCGATGATGAATAACCTTGTCATGTACTCTTACATAGGTTCCACATCCACAGACATAGCCATCAAAGGGGAACTGTTCAAGAATAGGCGGTATTGAGCAATAAACTCTTCCAGTATTAATAAAGACCAGATTTCCTGCTTCCTGTGTCTGTTTTAAAGCTTCTAAGGTACTTTGAGGTATTGTCCCTGTTTTTTCATCTGTTAAGGTACCATCTATATCAAAAAATAATAAATTCATAAATCAATCTCTCCTCGGCAATTATTATAACAGATATTTGTATTGATGTCGAAAAAAAGTTATAATGTACTCTAGGTGATAGATATGGAAAATAGAAAGATAAAAAATCTGATTTTTGATAATGGAAATGTATTATCCCTTTTTTCACCAGATTATCTGATCTCTCAGTTTTTTACGAGTGATCAGGAACTGATAAAAAAGGTAGTATTTGGTAAGATCTGGAATCAGTTAGATGAAAATACAATCGAAGAAAAAGAAGCTTTAAAGATATGGAAGGAGCAGCTTCCTGAAAGACTTCATATACAGCTGGAGAAGATGTTTAATGAATGGCATCATTATCTTGTTCCTAAAGAAGATATGTATCAGTATATGTTAGAGATCAAGGATCAGTATCATTTCTATCTATTATCTAATGCGGGGATAAGACATCAGCAATTTATGATCCCAGCTCTTGATTTAATGGAGGGGGCTGTGGTATCCTATGAGATATGTATAAATAAACCTGATCCAAGGATCTATAATGAATTATTGACAAGATATCATCTAGATCCTAAGGAATGTCTAATGATCGATGATAAGGAAGAAAATATTATAGAAGCAAGAAAGCATGGAATAGCTGGTTTTGTTTATCGTGATAATATAGAGGATTTAAAGAAATATATACAAGAGATGGGGGAATAATATGATGAGAAAATTTCTGGACAAGGTAACAGATCCAAAAATTTGGAATAAAGCAAATGAAATGCTTAAAAATGGTTTTTCCTACAACGCTGAGTTAGTGGATATATATGGGGAAGACTATTACCGTATAGAAGCAAGCTTTCAAGAAAGAAGAGAATCTGTTTATGCCTGTTTAGTTATAAACTATAATCAGGTCTTTCGTTTTACCTGTCAGTGTGATACTCATTATTATAGAAATCATTATTGTGAACATTTTATGTGTCTAGTAATGGCAGCAGATGAATATTGTAAAAAGAATCCAATCTCTCGTACAAATAAAAAATTATCTCACTTAATGAAGAAATATGTCCCAACAGTAAATGATCAAAAGATCACTAATCGTGTGATTCATCTTGTTCCTAATCTTAGCTTTGATGAAAAGGGAATCAGTGTAACCTATAAAATTGGAGAAAATAAGTTTTATATCATTAAGAATTTAAGTGAATTTGTACATCGTATGAAAAATCATGATAACTTTTCCTATGGTAAGAATTTTGCCTTTGAACATGATGAAAGTAAATTTGATGAAATCAGCTTAAAGAACTATGAGATGATTAAAAGCTTTGTAGATATCACTGAAAGCTTTGTGAATGAACATGATTTAAGATATTATAATTATGCCAATATGGATGTTAAGAAAACCATGTCTCTAAAAGGGAAAATGATCGATGATTTCTTTAGCTTAAATTATGGCAGAGATGTAGGAATGAAATTGAGTAAGGATTTTGATCCTAAGTTGATCCAGATCCAACAAAATGATGGTATATTTGAAATCAAGGTTCCTGATTACTATTTAATTAAAGGAGATCAGTATAGCTATATTTACAATGATGATACCTTATATCAGGTAGATTCACAATATAATGACCTGGAAGAAATTATTAATACCTTCCATCAGGAAAATGGTAGTATGGTGGTAGATGAAAATGATATGAAGGAATTATGTTCAAGCTTACTGCCTGTTTTAAGTGATAAGTTTGAGGTCGCTACAAACTTTGATATTACTCCTTATGAACCATTAAAGGCAGAATTTAAGTTTATTCTAGATAGTGTGGATAACGATGTAACCTTGGAATATGCTTTGAAATATGGGGATAAGGATTATCGTATTAATGTCTATGAGGATGGAGAAATCAGAAATCTATCTTTAGAAACAAGAGTGGATGAATTTATTCATCATTATTTTGTAAGTGAGGATCAGTTAACTTTTCATATCAAGAATGATGATGCTTTATTTGAACTGATCAGCTATGGTATTGATGAATTAAATAATTATGGAGAGGTTTATGCCACAAATAAATTTAAGAAATTACAATTGTTTAAAACTCCAAATATAAATATCGGAGTAAGCCTGGAGAGTGATCTATTAAACTTTAAGGTAGATATTGAAGGGGTAGATCTAGATGAGATCAATGCGATTTTAAATAGCTACAAGCTAAAAAAGAAATATCACCGTTTAACCTCAGGTCAGTTCCTGATGATCGATGAGAGTAAGTTTGAAGCAATTGAAGAGATCGCAGGAAAGTCTAAGAAGGATCTAAAGGCTTTAGCAGAAGGTAATTTAAGTATTCCTATGTATCGAAGCTTATATCTAGATAAATTATTAGAAGAAAGCGATGGTATTGAATATGATGCCAATTCAGCCTTTAAAAAGCTGATCAAAGATTTTGATCATATCAAGAATCAAAAGGTTGAGGTTCCTGCTAACCTTCAGGGTGAATTAAGAGAATATCAGAAGGAAGGATATGAATGGCTGTTGAAGCTGCATCAGTATCATTTTGGAGGAATTCTTGCTGATGATATGGGATTAGGAAAAACTTTACAGGTAATTACACTGTTACTGAAGCTGCAAAAGGAACTTGATGCACCAAGTCTAATTGTTTGTCCTGCTTCTTTAGTCTATAACTGGGAAAGTGAAATTAAGCGTTTTGCCCCTGATTTAAGTACTATTCTAATGGTTGGAGGACAAAAGGAAAGAGTCAATAAACTAGATATAATCGATCAATATGATGTAGTTATTACTTCTTATGATCTATTAAAGAGAGATATTACCTACTATGAAAATAAGAAATTTAGTATTGAAGTGATCGATGAAGCACAATTTATTAAAAATGCTAATACTTTACAGTCTAAGGCAGTAAAGGGAATCAAGGCTTCTACTAAGTTTGCGTTAAGTGGTACACCAATTGAAAATAAGTTAAGTGAATTATGGTCTATCTTTGATTACCTGATGCCAGGCTTCTTATATAACTATAATCAGTTCAGAAATGAATTTGAAAATCCTGTAGTTAAGAATAACGATGAAATGGCAATGGCTAGATTACAGAAGATGATTGGTCCATTTATTCTAAGAAGAAATAAGAAGGATGTATTAAAAGACCTGCCTGATAAGATCGATAAGCTGATGTATGCGAAAATGGATAAAAAGCAGGAGGATCTATATACAACCTACGCAAAACGTATAAAGTTATCGTTAGCTGGACAAACTGATCAGGCATTTAAGGAAAACAAGATCATGGTATTACAGGAGCTGACTCGTCTAAGACAGCTATGCTGTGATCCTAATCTATTCTTAGAAGACTATCATGGAGAATCATGTAAGCTTCAACAATGTCTAGATCTGATTGAAACAGGGATCGAATCCAACCATAAGATCCTGTTGTTCTCTCAATTTAAATCAATGCTGGATATTATTGGACATGAACTAACAGATAAAGGTATCCAGTACTATATGATTGCAGGAGAAACAAGTAAAGAAAAGAGAATAGAATATGTTAATCGTTTTAACCACGATCAGGTTCCAGTCTTTTTGATCTCTCTAAAAGCAGGAGGAACTGGTTTAAACCTGACAGCAGCAGATATTGTTATTCACTATGACCCATGGTGGAATGAAGCTGCCATGAATCAGGCAACAGACCGTGCACATCGTATTGGACAGAAAAACGTAGTTACAGTCTATAAGATGATCGTTAAGGATACAATAGAAGAACAGATCGTTAAACTACAGGAATCCAAGGCTGAACTAGCCAATAGTATTCTTGAAGGTTCAAGTACTTCTTTATCTTCCTTATCAAGAGATGATTTATTAGCAATTCTAAAGTAGTCAATATATGACTACTTTTTTGTATAGAAAAAGCAGGAATAGATCCTGCCTTTTCTATAACATATGAGCTCTGATTTCCTCACCAGATAACTGGCTTAAATAAGCTGGAGCAATATCAAATACTGTCTTACATCCAACCTGTCCTTCTTTAGCTAAACGGTTGATTGCTCTTGCGTAAGCTAAGATAACAGATGAAGTAAATTCTGGGTTAGAGTCTAATTTTAGACTATATTCAATAATATGGTTATGTTCCTTATTGAATCCTGTTTTACCAGTTCTAAATACGAAACCACCATGAGGAATACCTGCATGCTTTTCATTTAATTCTTCCTGAGAAATAAAGTGAACAGTTGTATCATAATCTGAGAAGTAGTTTGGCATAGTAACGATTTCTTTTTCGATTCTAGCTAAGTCTGCTCCTTCCTTTGCAACTACAAAGCATTCTCTTGTATGTTTTTGTCTTGTTGATAATTCAGGGTTTGAACCAGATCTAACTGCTTCTAATGCTTCTTCTACTGGAATTGTATACTGTCTAGCATCCTGAACACCTTCGATTCTACGAATTGCATCACTATGACCCTGAGAAACACCTTTACCCCAGAATGTATAATCGTTTCCTTCTGGTAAGATGCATGAAGCATATAAACGGTTTAATGAGAACATACCTGGATCCCAACCACATGAGATCAAGGCAACATGGTTGTTTTCTTTAGCTGCAGCATCTACATTGGCAAAATGTTCAGGGATTCTTGCATGTGTATCAAAGCTGTCAATAACGTTAAAATATTTAGCGTATTCTGGAGTTTGAGTTGGTAAATCTGTAGCTGAACCACCACAGATAATTAAAACATCGATTTCATCTTTGTGATCTAAAATATCATTTACTGAATATACTGAAACACCTTCAGTATGTAATTGAACAGTAGATGGATCTCTACGAGTAAATACAGCGACTAATTCCATATCAGAATTTTGTCTAATACCACTTTCGATTCCTCTACCTAAGTTTCCGTATCCTAAGATTCCTACTTTCATAATATAATTTCCTTTCTTTACTATTCTTCAAACACGCCTATTCTAACACAAATATTTTATGATGTTAATATTTTACTAAACAATTGATAGAAATTTCTTTTAAGCGTAAAATAGAAGGTATGAAAAAAGTAATTGTGATCGTATTAGTTATCATTGGGCTCTTATTCTATCCCCTTTATACTTCTTATTATCATTTAGATGTAACTCTTTATGAAATAGAAAGCGAGAAAATAAGCGAAGAAGTAAATATTGTGGTGATCTCTGATGTCCATGATGAACACTGTAAAATAAAAGAAAAAATCATTCAGAAAATAGAAGAACTTAAACCAGATCTTATCTTATGTGTAGGAGATATTATTGATGATACCTCAAGTGATGATCAAAGTACCATTGACTTTATCACCAGTCTAGTACAGATTGCTCCTGTTTATTATTCTATAGGAAATCATGAGGATACCTTTTATAAGGATCAAGAAGAGATGGAGATCTATGAACAGATAGGAGCAGTGGTTTTAAATCAGGATTATGTAGATCTTGAAATCAATGGTCAACAGATCCGTTTAGGAGGATTATATAATTATGCTTTTGATACCTATAAAGGAAAAATAGATGGGGATTCTATGCATCATAATGCTGTATGGAAGTTTTTAGATGAATATTGTGATACAGATTCATTTAAACTGATGATGGCTCATCGTCCAGATTCATTTATCTTTGGAGATGCTAAGGATTGGGATCTAGATCTATGTGTATCTGGTCATTATCATGGAGGACAGGTGATTTTACCTGTAATTGGTGGATTATTTGCTCCTGAGCTAGGATGGCTGCCTGAAATCACCTATGGCAGTTATCAATTGGGGAGCTTTACTATGCTTGTAACTAGAGGAATCAGCTCTTCTAAGGAGACCTTACCAAGATATAATAATCCATGTGAGATCATGCAGGTGATTTTAAAATAGGAGGAGAAAATGTTTGAGATAAAGCTAGGATATGATCATTTAGAGGATTGTATCACATTGATTCAGGAATATAATAAGGAATTAGGGGTAGATCTATCTTTTCAAAACTATGAAGAGGAAATAAAGGATTTAAATCATAAATATGGTTCTCCTAAGGGAAGGATCTATCTATGTTATGTAGATTCTCAATTAGCAGGTATTATCTGTGTTCATCCAATTATGGAAAATGATTGTGAAATGAAGAGATTTTATGTTAGAAAGGAATATAGACATTTAGGAATAGGAAGAACACTAATAGAAAAACTGTTAGAGGAAAGTAAAAAAATCGGATACCATTATATGTATTTAGATACTCTATCAACTCTTACAAGTGCGAATCATCTCTATCAAAGATATGGTTTTCAAGAAATACCAGCTTACTATTACAATCCCTTAAAGGATGTAGTATATTATCGAAAGGAACTGTAAAATGGATAGTGTTATTTATATCTTATTAAACTTTTTAAATGGCTGTATACAGGAGGATACAAATACAGCTATTGCCAGGACAATTTTAAATCATATATATGACTTTCAAGGCTATTCTTTAGCTAAGGCTAGTGAAGTGTGCAATGTTTCAGAGAGTACGATGAAGAGATTTTGTATAGAGGTAGGCTTTAGTTCCTATTCTCACTTAAGAAAGATGTGTAAAATGTATGAAAAGATCGATCCACCCATGGAACATGACGTTAAGATGATGAATTTAAATTATAATACAATTGAAGCAATCGATCCTAAGGAGATTCGTAAAGTAAATCAAATGATCTATTACTCAAAGAAAGCCGTAATTATAGGATATGGAAACTTCCAGTATGCAGCAATGTATTATCAAAAACAGCTCTTTTCTCTTGGAAAGCTGATTGAAGTATGTCATATCTATCCAGATTCAAATTTTAAAGTAAAGGATGCTGATCTATTGATCGTAGTAAGTATGAAGGGAAGATTTTTAAAGGATAATTATGAATGGATCACCCACTATCCCCATAAGGTATTAATTACCCAATGTAAAGAAGAATATGATTTTGATACGATCTTTCATCTAGGTGAACCAACTTTAGATATCTATGAGAAATATGATCTTCTTCATATATTTGATCTATTATTGAATGACTATAAGAAAATTGAATGAGTTCAAAATATGAACTCATTTTTTCTTGGAAGTAAGCTATAATTAAATCAAGAAAGTAAGGAGGAAGTAAAAATGAATTTTCCAAAGAATTTTTTATGGGGTGGAGCTAGTTCTGCTTTTCAGGTAGAAGGAGCCAGCACCCTTAATAAAGGTAGAACTGTAGCAGATATGCGTAGTGATCTAGCTAAAGAAAGATTAGGTATTGCTTCAACAGATGTAGCAAGTGATTTCTATCATCATTATAAAGAGGATATTCAGTTAATGAAGGAATGCGGATTAAAAGCATTTAGAATGTCTATCTCATGGGCTAGAATCTTTAATGATGCAAGTGGATCAGCAAATTTAGAAGGGATCCAATTCTATCATGATGTATTTGATGAATTATTAGCGAATGATATTCAGCCTATTGTTACCTTATATCATTTTGATCTACCATTATGGACAGTAGAAAAATATAATGGATTTGTCAGCAGAGAATGTATTGATGACTTTATGAAGTATTGTAAGCTATGCTTTGAAGAATATGGCAGCAAGGTCAAATACTGGTTAACGATCAATGAACAATCTGTAATTACTATGATTCCTGCTTTTCAGGGATTGGATAATTTAAAGGATTGCTGGCAGTCTTATCATCATATGAATTTAGCTAACGCTTTAGTTAATAAAATGTATCATGAAATGAATCTAGGAGGAATGATCGGCCCAGCTATTTCATATACAACCGTATATCCAGCTTCACCAGATCCAAAAGATATTATGATTGCCTGGCATTCTGATGATATTCATGTATTTTCCTTAACAGATGTAGCAGTTTATGGAAAGTATCCTAAGTATTTTATCAATGAGCTAGAAAAGAATGGATATATGTTTGAAATGCAGGATGGAGATGATGCCATCTTAACAGATCCATTAGCTAAACCAGATTACTTTGGTTTAAACTGGTACTGTACAAGTGTAATTGGTCATTATATTGGAGAAGATATGTTTGGTGAATATAAGGGACCAGATCTTCCTAGACAAGAAAGAGCAGTAAAAGGAGAATATCAATATTATAAGAACCCATATACTCCTTATTCAGAATATAACTGGAACTGTGATGGAATTGGATTAAGATATGCAATGCGTAAGATGTATCAGATGTATCATTTACCTATTATTATTACTGAAAACGGATGGTCAGCAAATGAAACAGTAGGAGAAGATGGATGCATCCATGATCAGGAAAGAATCCATTATCTTGAAGAAAATATTCAAGGAATGTCAGATGCAATCAATGATGGAGTAGAATTGATCGGTTATACACCATGGTCATTTATTGATTTATTATCTGCCAGCCAGGGAATGGATAAGAGATATGGTTTAGTCTTTGTAGATCGTACCAATGATGATCTTAAAGAATTAAAGAGAATCCCTAAGGATAGCTTCTATTACTATCAGAAAATAATCAAAGAAAACAGTTAATAAAAGGCTCATAGGAGCCTTTTATAGTATTTTGTAAAGTAGATATAAATATTGTAAAGCATAGAGATATAAATAGAAGCTAGTAAGCATATACCTAATGCATTAATGCCAATAAAAGGAACTAAAGCATATAATACGATCATTCTAACACCAAGATTTAAAAAAGAGCTGGTCAAATAATATTTCATTTCTTCATAAGCTTTAGGATAACCATCTAACAGGTATTTAAAGAAATAAGCGATAAAAGAAAGAAGCATAGCATAACGATAAAATGATGCAAACTTTAGCTGAAAAGCACTTAAATCAGAGATATATAATTTCAGTAAAGTAAAATAGCTGAAATAAGCAATGATCCCCATAACAAGCATAAGCGTAATTCCTATTTTTAAAGCTTCATGTAAACCCTCTTTGATCCTTGTATATTTTTCTTTTCCTAGATTCGTTCCAATAAATATGGAATAAGCATCCGTAAAGCCAACAAAGGCTAAAATATATAGATTTAAGATATTTTCTGTAGCTGTATTGATCGTAATTGTCTCGATCCCCATTGTATTGATCTTAATACTCATCATCATTCCACAAATATTCATAATAGACTGCTGAAACATCATACTTCCTGATAGCTTAAAGATATTCCATAAATAGGCAGATTCAATATTGAGATGAAAGTTTAATCTGTAGTTTCTTTTAAAGAATAGATAATTCAACAGATAGTTGATCGTAATAGCAATCAATGAAGCAATTGGAGCATAGATCACTGGTAAATCAAAGATTCCAAGAAATACATAGTCAAGAATAATATTAAGCACATTAGCTCCCATATTGATATACATAGGAGTTTTAGAGTCATTAAAGCCATTAAATAAACTGGTATAGAGTTCCATCATCATAGATGGGAAAAAGGATATCCCATAAACAATCAGACAGGCTAAAGCTTCTTTAGAAATATCAGAAGGAACCTGCATGATCTTGATCATTAAATTTCCAAATACAAGGAAAAGCAAAGCTAACAGAGCTCCTCCTGCAAAGCTTAAAATAAAGGCATGATCATAGACCTTTTGCTTATCTTCTATATTTTTAGAAGCAATAATTGTAAAAGCCTGAGAAAAACCATTTAATAGAATATAACCTAAAGCTACTACTCCACTTATTGAAGAAATGGTAGCTAAAGCATTTTGTCCGCAGCAGTTAGAGACTATAATATTATCAGCGATCTGATAAGCAACAGCCCCAACTAAAGAAATAATAATAGGTATCGAAAAACGTATCAGCTTTGTACTGATCTTCCCCTCACTTAGATCCATAAAATCCCTCCCATAATATTTTATTCTAAAACAATGATGGAATAGTATCAATCAAAAAAAAGATTAATTTTATAAATTATCTAGATTCTATGGATAAATCAACGAAAATAAGGTACAATAAATAAATGGAAAGGGGTTGTGGATATGATTTACTTTACAAGTGATCTTCATCTTGGCCAAAAGGGAATCAATTATGTACATCAAAGACCATTTGATGATGTAGATATCATGAATGAAACTTTGATCAATAATTTTAACGGGGTCGTAAGAGAAGAAGATACCGTCTATATCGTAGGGGATCTATGTAATGGAGTATCGGTTGAAGCTGCTAATAAATTGATTTCTCAGTTAAATGGGAAAAAGATTTTAATTAGAGGAAACCATGATAAACAGTATGATCCATCATTATTTGTGGAAATATGTGATTATAAGTTTTTCTTTTACCGTGGGTTTACCTTTGTATTGATGCATTATCCAATTATGGACTGGTATAAAAGAAGTAAGGGTAGTATTCATATTCATGGACATCTTCATTCTGATCGTAAATATAATCTTGATAATCGTAAAAAGGGGATTCATAGATATGACTGTGGAGTAGATGCAAATTCCTTTAAACCTGTTTCTATTTTACAGATCATGCATTTCTATCAGAAATATGAAAACTTTAATAAGTATTAGTTCCTGCACAGGAACTTTTTAAATATCAAAAAAGATGGTGGGAGAACCATCTTTCTTGCTTGTAATAATATGTTTATAGGGAGAGAAATATTATATTATCTTTTACGACTTTAGTATAACTTACAAATATGAACAAAATGTGAACAAAAAGAAATAATTGTATTTTTTTTCCAATATTATGTTTTAGTGATATAATGGATTTGCTTGGAGGATTAATATATGAAAAAAATAATATCAATTGTATTATGTTTAGGATTATTACTGACTGGATGCAGTTCATCATCTAAAAGCAATGTATGGAATGATCCTGAAGAACAGTTTATAGAGGTTTTCCATGAATTCTTTAATCAGGATTATATGGAAATTGTCAATAAGGTATATGGAGATGAAGACTGTAAAGAGTTATCTTCTTTAACTGTTAATAAGCTTTATGAAGAAGGACAAAAGGTAGTTGGAATAAACTGGTATTATAGCTCTGGTTATGCTTATTCAGGAAGCTATGGATACTATCAGGGGGATAGTGGTTATGTTTACTATTATAATGATTCTATTGGTACCTTTGGTTATTTAGGAACTGCTGATTTTGATGCTACTGAATTATATAGTACACCATTAGAAATGAGTATCTGGTCATTAGATGAAGATAAAACTGAAGTGAATGGAAATACAGCAACCTTCTATTTAACTTATACAGGAGGAGATACTGAATCTTATTTACAGTTAGCTGTAACCTTAACAGATGATAGCAAATTAGATACTATTACAAGTACCTATTATTCAGATGCAGATTGTACTACCTACTATGGAACACAGATCACAGAATATGAATATGTAGAAGAACAGGAAGACTTTGATACATTATCTCAAAAACTTGAATCCTTTAATGGACAGGGATTAGATGTATTATCAGAATACTTCCCAGACTAATAAAGAGGCTTGAAATAAGCCTCTTTTTAACTGTTGAAGAAATCTAATAGGATCTTTTGATATTCACTTGTTTTCATAGCATAGGAAGCACAATGTGAAACGCCTTCATAAATATAGAGTTCCTTTTTAGTAGGGATCACTTCGTAATTATCCTTAGACATATGACAGTTTACAAAGTTATCATTTGTTCCATGGAACAATAGAATTGGATATTTAGCTTCCTTTAATACATCAATTGTAGAATAAGCTTTATAATCTACTCCCATCAATAATTTACAATATAGATTCAATGTAGGTAAAAAAGGATATTCAGGTAAATGGAACCAGCTTTTACCAGCTTCCTTTAATTCTTGATAAGGATTAGTAAATGCACTATCTGCAATTATTCCTTTTAATAGTTTATTTTCTAGATTACTTACCATTAAAACAGTGGTAGCCCCCATACTTGTTCCATATAAGTAACAAGGTAAATCTGTATTTTCTTCAATATAATTCATCCAGCAATGAAGATCATCCTTTTCCTTGATTCCAAAGGTAATAAAGATTCCATCAGAACCCCGGGCTCTTTGTTCAATCATTAATAGATTACATTCATTTTCCAACATCCAGAAAGCCTGAGGAGCAAAATCTAAGATCCAATTACTTCTCCATCCATGAACCATGATCACAGTTCTTTTAGCGTTTTTACCTTCAATATAGTGTCCTCTTAAGGTTAGTTTTCCATTTTGAATCGTGATATCCTTCCTTGGTAAAGAAAGCATCTTTTCTTTATTGATCAGATAATTTGAATAAGCCTTTTTTGGTACCAGCATTTGAATTGGAACCTTAAAAAACTTAGAAAAGCTCATCATAAAAAAGAAAAGTACAAATAGCAGATAAACAATAATAATAATCAATAATACTTTCATAGCATCTCCTATAATTTAGTATGTTCCTTTTTAAATTGTTCAATATTTTCCATAAATAAATTCATATTACATACCTGTTTAGTAGTTATAACTAATTGTTCGATTGGAGTACTATAATTATTTAAGATCCATTGATAGATCAGATTATAGATTCCCCCTCTAAAAAAGATATTGACCTCTTTTTGAGATTGATCCTGTATAGTGATTCTATTTAGAAAATCTAGCAGGATCGAAAATTGTTTTGTCTTTACCAGGATGGAATAATACTTTTGATTCTCATAAATCATTTTAAATGTTAATTTGATAATGTCAGTATCATTCTCTTTAATTTCCTTAGCGAAGGCTTCAGCTAAATCATTCTGATACTGAATCAGCACATCTTCTTTATTATAGTAATAGCGATAAAAGGTAGATCTAGGAACTCCAGCTTTGGAGATAATATCTGTAATTCTGATTTTGTCAATTGGTTGTGATTCCATTAATTCTAACAAGGCATCGGTGATCCATTTCTTTGTAACGATCACATCTACATATTTTTTTCTCATTCTATCACCCCATTCAATTTAATTATAACATACTTACAGTTAGTTTATAGGAACATTTTAATAATGTTTGTCTTTTTAAAAAACGGTTACATTGAAAATATAGGATAATTTTGGGATAATAAATTTATATTTTGACGTATGAGTCAATGGAAAGGAGAAAGGAAAAATGCAAAAAGTTTTAAAACGCATCGTTGCAGCTGCTTTATCACTTGGTATGGTATTTAGTAATTGTAGTGCTGTATTTGGTGAAAGTGTTGATGTACAGTACACTTATTCAAATAATGGTTATACATTTGAAAAAATCTCTCATGCTTCAAGTCCTACTGAAACTGCTGATGGTGTAGTTGATTACTTAGGTAATCATGATTTACAAGAATATGTAGAAGGAGAAAGCGAAATCGGTAATGCAGACTCTGTTCAATCTTATTCTTATTGTTCAGCTACTTATGGTGACTGGATCTATGTTGGTACAATGTATGGTGCTTTAAGTGCTTATAGTCAGGCAACTAGAGCATTAACTAACTATGGTGTTGATTCAGCTGTTGCTAATGCAGCTATCGATGCAATGTATAATGGTAAGTTAAATAAAGGAAGAGAATCTGATGGATATTATGCTGGTTCTATCTTCTTTAAATTCAATGTTGTTACTGGTGAAACAAAGATCTTAATGTCTCGTGAAATGTTTGAAAATGGAGAATGTGAAGGGGTTCCTATTTTCAGAATGGCAACAGAATATAATGGAAAATTATACTTTGTAGGTTTAGTATCTAAAGGTCAGGCATTAACTCAATATGGAGCATATGCATTAGACTATGAAATTATGATGCAGACAGGTATTCCTTCAGTTTATGAAGTTGATCCTGAAACTGATGAAGTTAAATGTGTTTATGAATGTATTGACATTGATCAATATAAACATTTAAATGCTGATAATGTCTTTACTTCAACTCGTGCTATTGATACTTTCCAGGATTATTTAATTGCTGGTGGTTTAACTTGGGATGAAGAAAATGGTGATCAGGCTGTATTATTAGCTTCAAATGATCCTTCTAACGGTGATTTTAAAGTAATCGCTGATATGGATGATTTATTCAACTATCCAGCAATCTGGAGAGATGGTTCTTCAGGTGGTGGAGGAATCTATCAGACTATTGAATATAATGGTTCATTATATGTAGCTATCGTATCTGGTACATATGATACAATGGATCCAGATACAAGATTATTTAGACCATTTGCAATCGTTCGTGGTGATTATGATCCTACTAAAGGTAATGTAGATGATAAAGAAGCATGGACATGGACACCTGTTATTGGTGATTTAGAAGATGGTGCTAAATATACATTTGGTATTGACCCTGAAAGAAAATCATCATCAGCTTGTACAATGATCGTATATGATGGATATCTATATATCGGTGAATATAACGATGTAAACGGAAGCTTAAATGGTGTATTAACTTATCATGAGTTTGCTACTTTAGCTAATAACCTGGAAGCATCTATTAACTTATATAGAATGGATGAAAATGAAGATATTGAATGTGTAGTTGGTGATCCTACAGAAATGTTCCCAGAAGGTGGAATCTCTGGATGGGGAAGTGGATATGAATCTCGTATGAGTCAATATACATGGCAGGCTACAGTATTTGAAGATACATTATATATCTCAACTATGGATGAAACTTCATTAACTCATATGGTTTCTTGCTTAGTTAACGGTGAATTATTAGAAATGTCTGACGAAGAATGGGAAAGCCAGATCAACTACTTAAAGGTATTATTTGAATTATTAACACCTGAAGAAGAGGAAGAAGAAGCTGTAGTAACAAGTGAAGAAGTAGAAGAAATTGTTGAAGAAGCAATTGAAAATACTCCAGATGTAGAAGCATTAACAAAAGATCAGATCGAAGATATCATTGACTCTATTTATGAAGAAAAATTAGACTTAGTAGAAGATGCTTTAGATGAAGCCATCGCTGCAAAGGTTGAAAAATTAAATGCTAAGATGGATGCAGTAAAGGATTTATTAACTGCTTCTCCTGATGATATTGATGATCTAGTTGAAGAATATCAGGATTTATTAGTATCTTACTTAGATATTAAACAATATCTTCCTGAAAATATGCAATCTATCTATGATTTATTAGTTAATATGGTAACCTTAGATAACATTAAGGATTTAGCTAAGTGCTTATATTATATGTCATCTTCTGAAGCTGGATTTGACCTATATGCAATTGATCAGAATGAAGATGGTTCTGTAGATATTACTACAGTAACTACTAATGGATTTAATGATCGTTACAACCATGGTTTAAGAATCTTTGCTCAAACTGATGATTATCTAGCTATTGGTACTGCTAATCCATTCTTTGGTACACAGTTATGGCGTATGTCAGAAACTCCAACTAAGACATATTCTCATACAGTACATCACTATAAAGAAATTGAAAGAGTAGAACCAACAGAAACAGAAGACGGTTATGTAGTATATCAATGTGAAGAATGTGATGATCAATATACTGAAGTATTACCAGCTACTGGTACTGTAGATCCTGAAACTCCAGTAGATCCTGAGACACCAGTAGATCCAGAGACTCCAGTTGATCCAGAAACACCAGTAGATCCAGAGACTCCAGTAGATCCTGAAACACCTGTAGATCCAGAAACTCCAGTTACTCCTGAAGAACCAGAAACACCTGTAACTCCAGATGAAGGTGGAACTACTAGTGGAACTGATACTCCTAATACAGGTTTATATACAAATGCTTCATTTGGTGTAGCTGCTATTCTTGCTGCTTCAGTTGCTTTTGTAGAAATCAAAAAAAGAAGAAAATAAAAAATAAATAGCTATTATTAAGATCAAAGGCATATATGCAAATATATGTCTTTTTCTTTTAGTTTAGGTTAGAACTTGCATCATAAATCATAAAATATAGTGCAAAAAAATTGCACAATAAATGTATATAATTTATGGTGCAAAAAATTGCATAATAAATTAAAAAATGGTATAATTATAGTGCAAAGGAGTTGGCTGCTTATGTATAATTTTGGAAAGGAATCTGAATTAATTGAATTTAAAAAATCTACTTCAGAAATAAACGAAGCAATTGTTTCAATTGTTGCTATGTTAAATAAATCAGGTAATGGTGCAATTTATTTTGGCGTAAAAAATAATGGTGATGGTATTGGACAACAAATTAGTGATAATACTTTAAGAGATATATCGCGAAAGATATATGAAGATATTAAACCAACAATTTATCCTAGTATTTATGAAGTTGAAAACAGTCCTGGAGTAATTGTAGTAGAATTCAAAGGATATGATCGACCATATTCTGCAAAGGGGAAGTTTTATATTCGATCATTTGACGAGGATAAGCAAATGGATATAAATACATTATTGAATGAAATCAATCATATTGATCGAACAAATACAGTTTGGGAGAAAATGGCTTCTAAAGAAACACTTAGTGATATAGATGAGGATTTATTGAAAGAATACATAAAAAAAGCAAATAATTGTGGAAGAATTGTTGAAAAGTATACCAACTCAAAAGAAGAACTGATAAAGCTTGGACTAATGTCTGGAGACTATTTAAATAATGCTGGACGAATTTTATTTTCAAAAAATAAACCACTAACTTTAAAACTAGCGGTATTTGCTACAGATGAAAGATTGTCTTTTATAGATATTAATAGATTTGAAGGTAATTTATTTGAATTGGCCAAAACTGGACAACAGTATATAAGGGAACATATAAATTATCACGCAAAAATCATTGGTGAGAAAAGAGTAGAAGAGCCAGAGGTTCCTTTAGAAGCGATACGTGAAATTGTTTTAAACAGCTTGTGTCATTCTTCTTTTGATGTTTCAATAGATCATGAAATATACATAACTCCAAGTAAAATCGTAGTTTTCAATCCAGGAGCATTCCCTTCTGGATATGTACCAGATGATTTTGCTTATAATGGTGTAGAATCAGTACTTCGTAATCCATTGATTGCTAAAGTATTATATTATTCAAACGATATTGATAGTTGGGCAACAGGATTTAGAAGAATATATAAATGTTGTAAAGAAGCAAATGTTAAGACAGGATATTCGATGCGAAATCAAGGGTTTGAGTTTATTTTATATAGAAATAACAACATATCTAAAAATGATTTGCATCAGTTTATTATATCTATCATTAGCGATAACTCCAAAGTTACTATAAATGATATTTCTAAAATTACTGGAAAATCTAAGAGAACAATTCAAACCTCAATTTCTTATCTTAAACAGACAAACAGAATTAAAAGAATTGGTTCTAACAAAAGTGGATATTGGCAAGTTATTGAATAGTTCTACTATAACTTGCATCATAAATCATAAAATATAGTGCAAAAAAATTGCACAATAAATGTATATAATTTATGGTGCAAAAAAATTGCACAATAACTATAAATTGCATCATAAAAAGAGACTTCGCAAAAAAGTCTCTTTTACATATTCTTCATATATTTCTGTATTAAAGCAATACATCTTCCAATCAATAAAGCAGATAATACAGTACCAATACCAATTGTATCTAGAATACGTCCTCCAATAAGCAGACAGGCAATTACAGTGGATAATACCATAATAATATCAAAAGCATTCTTACAAATACCAAATGGTTTTCCAGATACCTTAGAGATCGTATTTACGATTCCATCAGCTGGATTTAATACAAGATCTGCTTTAACCATTAAGGTAGCCCCTAAAGCAGTAAAGATAATACCCAAGGCTAAAAATAAAATTTTCATAGTCATGATGCTCTGGGCAGGAATAACTATTCTATAAAGATCTACCAGATAACCAAAGGCAAAGGAGAATGGTAATTGTCCAATAACCTTTAAATCAAGTTTTTTAAGTAAGATCAGCTGAATTACAATAAATACACAATACATCATCGTAACAAAGTTTCCTAAAGTAAAGCTGAATACTAAAGATAAAGCATTAGGTAATGAATTAATTGCACTTACCCCAAGTAATGATTTTGTATTCAGAGTTAAACCTAAGGCTAGAATCAGGATTCCAAGTATAAAATATATAATACGTTTTGTCATATAAGTCCTCCTTATAGAGTGATTATATCGTTAATTTTAAAGAATTGGAACAACTTTTTTAGTGTATTCTTTCTTAAGCATATATAAAGCAAATAATACTGCAACAATTTCTCCAATTGGGAAGGCGATCCACATTGTAGATAAAGAAGTAATCTTTAATAATAAATAAGCTAAAGGAATAGGTACGATCAATTGTCTTAAAGCAGTACCGATCATACTTACCATACCATTTCCTAAAGAGGAACAGAAGAAACCTGTTGAAGTTGTAATAGCAGTAAACATAAATGGTAAAGCTAAGATACGTAAAGCTGTTTTACCCATTGCCATCATTTCTTCACTGGCATGATAGCATTGCATTAAAGGACCAGGGATTAATTCAAATAATACTGTTCCAAATAACATAAAGGCTATAGCTGCGATAATGGTGATCTTATAGGCTTCCTTGACTCTTTGACCATTTTTAGCCCCAAAGTTAAAGCCTACAATTGGTAATAATCCTTGAGCTAAACCAGATACTGGCATAAAGACAAAGGATTGAAGCTTATAGTAAACCCCAAATACTGAAACAGCAGTTAAGCTTGTACCAGCTAGGATTGCATTGATTCCAACCATCATAATAGATCCCATTGTCTGCATGATCATCGTAGGAATCCCTACTTTATAGATATCTAAGATAATAGATCTATCTAATTGAATATGATTTAATTCAAAGTGTATATCCTTATTCTTTCTGCTATTTAAATATAAAGCAAGAATAGCAGCAACCCATTGACCTAATACAGTCGCAATAGCAGCTCCTTCAATTCCCATATGGAAAGTAAAGATCAGTAATGGGTCAAAGATAATATTTACAATAGCACCAGTAACCTGAGCTACCATAGATAAGAAAGTATTTCCTGTAGCCTGTAATAGACGTTCACCAGTAGTTCCTAAAAAGATACCTGTACATCCTAATAAACAGATTCTAAGATATCTAGAACCATAGCTTACTACCTCAGCATTAGAAGTAAATAATAAAACAAATTGTTTTGTAAAGAAGATCCCAATCAAAATAAATACGATTGAAGAAAGGATAGCTAATACTAAAGAGATGGTAGCGATCTTATTTACCTTCTTAAAATCTCTTTTTCCTAAGGTTCTTGAAAGATAAGAGTTTACCCCTACTCCAGTACCAATAGCAACTGATAACATTAACATCTGCATTGGATAAACTAAAGATGTAGCTGTTAAAGCATTTTCTGAAATAGCAGATACGAACATACTATCTACAATGTTGTAAAGAGATTGAACTAACATTGAGATCATAAGTGGGATGGATAATGTCCAAATCAACTTCTTGATTGGCCAAGCTCCCATTTTATTTTGTGACATATAATTTTTCCTCCTTATTGTGTAAGACATCAAAAAAGCGCAATGATGCTCTAGTTAGGGTTTGCCCTCCAGAACACCATGCGCTGGTCTTTACATCTGTACTTGAAGCCTTTGCTTCCAAACTCATATTAACAGATTTTATTTCTATTTTCAAGTATAAACTTACGGTGTTAGTTTAAAATGCTCATACAAGAATAAATAAACTATGGTATACTAAAATAGTAAAGGAAGGTAATTATTATGGTATTAGATCAGACAATAAGTATTAATCGTTATTTTGAGGAAATAGCTTCAATTCCTCATGGTTCATTTCATGAAGAAAAGATTGCAGATTATATTGAACAGTTCGCAAAAGATCATCAGTTAAAATATATTCGTGATAAATATAATGATGTAATCATTTATAAGAAAGCAAGTAAAGGATATGAAGACCATGAAACAGTAATGTTACAGGCTCATATTGATATGGTATGCGAAAAGAATAATGATGTAGATTTCGACTTTTCTACTGATGGTTTAAAGCTTTATATTGAAGATGGATGGCTTCATGCTAGAGGGACTACACTAGGGGCAGATGATGGAGTAGGAGTAGCCTATATGCTATCGATCCTAGAAGATATTACTTTAAAGCATCCTGCTTTAGAATGTGTCTTTACTGTACAAGAAGAAGTAGGATTAATAGGGGCTATGCATATGAAGGCTGATTACTTTAAAGCTACTAGAATGATCAATCTAGATGGGGGAGGAGAAGTATCTACAACTACTACTTCATCTGGAGGAAGATATCAGTATATTGAAAGAGAAGTTATGTTAATAGATAATCAGAAACCTTGTTATCAATTATCTGTGACTGGGTTATTGGGAGGACATTCTGGAGGCTGTATTGATCTAGAAAGAGGAAACAGTATCAAAATTGCATTTAGAGTTATGAATGATCTTTTAAAGAATAATATGGATATTCAATTAGGTAATATTACTGGTGGTTTAAAGGAAAATGCTATTCCTAGAGAATGCATAGTAGAATTTGCAAGTAACAGCAGCTTCGAACAGATTGAAAATATCATCAATAAAAGCTATAAAGAAATCTATGGAGAATTAGAATTCAGTGATAAAGATGTAACAATCAAGGTTAGTAAGATCAATCAATTCAATCAGGTTATGTGTCCACATTGTTCACATGATATTATCAAGATCTTCTATCTGATTCCTAATGGATTTATGCATAAATCCATGGCTATGCCAGGATTAACCTATGCTTCTATGAATCTAGGAAAAATTAGAGTAGAAGAAAATAAAGTATTAGCTTCCTATTGTACAAGAAGTCCATTAGAATCCATGAAAAATGAAATGTGCAATCAGGTAAGTGAAATAGCTGAAATATTTGGTGCTAAAACATGGATTGAAAATGACTTCTGTGGATGGGGTTATGTGGAAAACTCTCCCCTAAGAAATAAACTAAAGGAAATATTAGCGAAGCAAGGAAAAGAATTAGAATGTAATGCTACTCATGGCGGATTAGAAACAGGTATATTTAAAGGAATTCTTCCAGATCTTGATATTATTACCTATGGACCAATTGCTTATGGATGTCATACTCCAGATGAAAAATTAGACTTATCTAGTTATCTAAGAAGCTACAATAACTTACTTCTATTATTAGAAGTATTATAGGATTATAAAGCGATACAATGCTTTCAAAGTGTAAGCTTTTAGACAATATTGACAGATTGTGTAGAATATTTTATAATTTAATTATATTAAATATAAAAAAGAGGTGAAATATATGAAAGGTATTTTTTCAAAAACAATAATATGTTTTGTGCTATGTATAATGATATTTGGATCATTTTATCAATTAGCAAAAGCTATTGAGACACTTTCTGTTGATGATGAATATACTTTAACAATTACAGGGGAAAGTGCAACCTACCGAGGAAATAGTGCTACTCAGGTTATGCAGGTCATTATTTCAGATTCTTCTGGAATAACAGGATCTAGTGCTTCTATTCATAGAACTGTTGGAAGCAGCTCATGGTCAGTTATTCAAAACAGTAATCGTAAAAGCAGCTTATCTTCTACTACACAGGTAGAATGGGTTGCTTCTGTTACATTTCATCATGCCGTATATACAGATTATAGCTGCCAATTAAGTGCGTCCTATAAATATTCATCATGATTACTTTAGAAAATTTGACTATTCAATATGATCAAAATTTAATTTTAAAATGTGAAAGATTTGATTGCTTTAAAGGAGCTATAACCTTAATAGTAGGACAAAGTGGCAGTGGTAAGTCATCCTTTTTAAATCATCTTTCCTTAAATGAAATTGATCATAACAGTAAATATAGTATAGACCAAAAGGAAATCAATGATCAGGAAATCAGTGATATTCAGAAAAATCAATTTAGCTATGTTTTACAGGATTATGATTTATTTAATCATTTAACGATTCAACAGAGCCTATCTTTAATAGCTTCCATGAATCAAGAAACAATTGATATTTCTACAATACTTGAACAGGTAAATCTATCTGATCTTCCTCTTCATAAAAAAGTTTCTGAATTATCTGGTGGGCAGAAACAAAGATTGGCTTTAGCTATGGCTATTGCTAAGGATACTCCTTATATTTTATTAGATGAACCAATAGCTTCATTAGATGAGAATAATAAAAAAATAATAATACAGATCCTTAATAGCTTAAAAGCAAAGGGAAAAGGAATCGTAATCGTTACTCATGAACCAGAAATCTATCAGAGTGATTGTATTTATCAGATTAAAGATAAACAAATGATCTGCATTAAAAGTATGATTCAAAATGATCTAAGTCAACAGGAAAAAACAGCAAACAGATCAAAAGAAACTCAATTATACAAGAAATACTTTAAAAATAATCTACGTTATCACGCTTTATATATTATGATCGTTTCAATCTGTATGATCGTATCTGGAATCATCTATTCTAAATCAAAAGCTCAGATCAATGTATTGGAAAGTGAAATTGTATCTTCTAGTAAGAATGCTGTGTTAGTTTATAATCAGGAAGGAGCAATTTTTGATAATGAGTTCAATCATTCATTATCCAATTATTCGATAGATGAAAAGGTAATTGATTCTTCTTTAGTAAATACTGCATTCCCATATTATATATTAGATCATGATACCTTTGTTACCTATAAGGATTTAACAAGTCAAACCACTATAGAAGTAAATAATGTAGTTGATTTAACAGAAGAAGACTATGATCTGATTTCTATAAATGAGAAGGATACATCCCAATTTAAATCAATAAATCAAGCAGTTGATGAAGGGATCTATGTATCTGCTGCCTTCTTGAATAATCATCATATCTCTTCAATTGAGGATCTATATATCTCAATTAATGTGAATGTTCCTGTAGTTTATATTGAAGAATCATATGTAGATGAATATGATCAGGTTACTTCTATAGGAAGACATCCTTATGGAGTAGTTTTAAATCTAGTATTGCCTGTAAAGGGAATTGTTTATGATGATTATGCTAGTGAATATGAATTTGGAAGTTTTGATTTGGCAGTTTATATGGACGATCAGGCAATAGAAGATCTAATTCTTGAAAATAGAAGTTTATATAGCGAGGAAGCAAAAACTAAGGCGATTGAATCAGGCTACACAGTAATAGAAGATCAAAGCTATATCTATGGATATGTCGCAACCTTTAAGAATAATGAAGATATCCAGGAATATTTAACTGTTTTACAGTCTATCAATCCAAGATATACATTATCTTCTAAATGGTTAACAAATCAAAATGAACTTGCAGTATTAGAAAAACAGAATCAGTTCCAGAATATAATGGCCCTGATCTTGATTGCTATTATCTCTATCTTGATCGTTATTATTCAAAAAATTGATTTTAATAGACAAAAGAAGAATTACGCTTATCTAAAAATCAATGGATATAATATAAAAACATTACTTCAATCTATTGTATATAAGCAAAATATCTTTATTATAATTCTTTCTTCTATAGGAATTGGAATTTATCTGGTGATTCAATCTATTCATTATTCAACAGATATGGTATTTAAATCAGTGATCAACTATAAGTTTATTGGAGTAGTTTTATTTATATTTGTGATACTTTATCTGGTAAGCTTTATGATCAATCAAAAGGATATTAAGAAGCTGAATATTAAAGATTTAGTGAAAAAAGCATAAGGTCTGTTAAGCAGACCTTTTTTAAAAAAAGGAGGAACATATGATACAAATTGAAAATCTAACTATCCAATATCAGGATCTTGTGGTAATTGATCATTCCTCTTTTTATGCTAAGCAAGGAAAGGTATATGTAATTTCTGGGAATAGCGGATGTGGTAAAAGTTCATTACTGCAGGTAATTGGTTTATTACAGCACCATCCATCGGATTTATTTGTGATAGGAGATCAGAATATTAGTGAAGAAGATCAGAAGCAGTCTTACTTAAGAAAAAAAGTAATTGGTTATGTATTTCAGGAAAAAAATTTGCATGATTATTTATCTGTTTATGATAATTTAGCACTAATGGCAGAAATTTTAAATCACCCCTTTGATGAACAAACAGCAGTAGATCTTTTACAGATGGTTCATTTAGAGGTTTCATTAAAGCAGAAGGCATATTCACTTTCTGGTGGTCAAAAGCAAAGATTAGCTATTGCGTGTGCATTGATCAAACAGCCAAAGATCTTACTGGCAGATGAACCAAGTAGTGGATTAGATCAAGAAAATGAAAAAATGATCATGGAGTTATTTATTGAATTAGCACATAAAGAAAATATCTGTGTGATTATCGCTTCTCATTCTAAATACATAAAAGAAAAAGCAGATGAATTAGTGCTGATTAAAGATCAGAAGATTATTCAAGAGATAGATCAAGCAGATTCTAAAGAAATAGAAATAGAAAAGACAAGAATTCCTTTCCGTTTCTATTGGAATTATGTTTTAAAATCACCTATTTTAAAGCATCCAGTCTATATTTTGATTATTCTGCTTAGCAGTATCAGTATTGGCTTAAGTGCTAGTGTGAATAGAGTAAAAGATAATATGATTCAAACCAATGAGGATATGATTAATCTGATCACTAATAATAATATTAGAGTTACCATAGAGGATCAGATATTTACAGATGATGATATAGAGTACTTTACCCACTATCAGTATGTAGAAAAGGTAGATTACTATTATGATCTTAACCTTGGGCAGGGAGTACATCTTCAAGTTAGTGATACTATTGAAAATACAGATGAGGGAATTGTTACAATAGGTTATGCTTCTAAATATAATGTAGAAATAGGGGATGAAATCTTAATTGATGAAATCAATCAGAAGATCAAGGTTATTGATATTTTAACTGATCACTCCTTAAATGATTTTAGTAAGGTCAGTCATAGCTATATATTTATTGATCCAGTGCTGCTAGAAGATTATCATACCAATCAGCTGCTGCTTCAGGTAGATAGCTTTGAACATATTAATACGGTTAAAGAGGAAATAGAGAATACAAGAAAAGATGTGAATGTAGAAGATGCTACAATGCGTAATATTATCTATAATCAGCTGCAGGAAAATTTAGTAAGCTATTTGAATATATTTTCAAAAGTTTTAATTATGATTCTGTTTATAATGATGGGATATATTGAAATCTATGATTTAAAAAATCATCAGTATGAATTTGCAATGTTAAGAGTAAACGGATTAAGTCGTAGTAATTTAAGAAAGGTGATCGATCTAAGAACATGGATTCAATCTATTATTCTATTAGTTGATTCTATTATATTTGCTTTTCTAGCTGATGGAATATTCTATCTATGTGGCTATAATGAAGCAATTGGATCTTATGATTTATTACTTTACTGTCTGATCGTTGTATTAATTATTAAAGGGATTCCTTCTATTATTATGTCATTCTATTTAAATCATCTTTCTATGGGAATAATGTTGAAAAAGAACTAAAGATGGAGAATATCCATCTTTTTCTTATTAGGAATTGCATTTATTTAGAATTTTTGGCATAATGTCATGGCGAGGTGATGAGGATGATATCAACAAACAATGTTTCATTAATGTATGGTGGAAGAACATTATTTGAAAATGTAAATATAACCTTCACAGAAGGAAACTGCTATGGCATTATTGGTGCTAATGGGGCAGGTAAATCAACTTTTTTAAAAATTTTATCTGGTGAAATTGAGCCTAATAAGGGTGAAGTAGTGATCCAGCCAGGTAAACGTATGTCTGTTTTAAAACAGGATCATTTTGCTTATGATGATTATGATGTAATTACGACTGTTATTATGGGAAATCCTAAGCTGTATGATATTATGCAGCAAAAGGAAGTATTATATGCTAAGCCTGATTTTAATGATGAAGATGGGGTAAAGCTAGCTGAACTAGAAGGTGAATTCATGGATATGGATGGATGGAACGCTGAAAGTGATGCTGAGATTTTATTAAATGGTCTAGGAGTACCTAGTGATGTCCATTATAGTCAGATGGCTAATCTAGATGGTAATTTAAAGGTTAAGGTATTACTTGCTCAGGCTTTATTTGGAAATCCAGATATCCTGATTTTAGATGAACCAACGAACCATTTAGATATTAGATCTATTAACTGGTTAGAAAACTTTTTATTAAACTTTCCAAATACTGTTATTGTAGTCAGCCATGATAGACATTTCTTAAATACAGTATGTACACATATTGCTGATGTAGATTATCGTAAGATCCAATTATATGTTGGTAACTATGATTTCTGGTACCAGTATTCTCAATTACAGCTGCAACAGGCTAAGGATCTTAATAAGAAGGCTGAAGCTAAGAAAAAAGAATTAGAAGAATTTATCGCAAGATTTAGTGCGAATAAATCTAAAGCAAAACAGGCTACAAGCAGAAAGAAATTATTAGATAATCTAGAAATGGTAGAAATGAGACCAACTAGCAGAAGATATCCATTTATTGAGTTTAAAGCTGAAAGAGAAGTAGGAAATATTATTCTTGAGGTAGAAAACTTAACAAAGGAAATAGATGGTAAATTAGTATTAGATCATGTATCCTTTAGTGCGAATCCTAAGGATAAGATTGCGTTTATTGGGGATGAATTAGCAATTACAACCTTATTCCAGATCATTATGGGAGAAATGGAAGCAGATGAAGGTACTTATAACTGGGGTATTACAACTTCACAGTCTTATTTCCCTAAAAACAATGATCAATATTTCAATGATTGTGATTTATCTTTAATTGATTGGTTAAGACAGTTTGCCAGTGATGATGAATATGAAAAGGATCTAAGAGGATGGCTAGGAAGGGTTTTATTCTCTGGAGATGAAGCTTTAAAACAGGCTAAGGTATTATCTGGAGGGGAAAAGGTAAGATGTATGCTTACAAAGATGATGCATGATGGATGTAATGTATTAGTATTAGATGAACCTACAAACCACTTAGACCTTGAATCTATTCAATCCTTAAATGAAGGACTGATCAGATATAAGGAAAATATCTTCTTTGCATGTCATGACCATGAATTTATGCAGACAGTAGCAAATCGTATTATGTCTATTGAAGAAGGTCATTTAACAGATCGTCTAGGTACCTATGATGAATACTTGGAATGGAAAGAAAACAATGCTTAGGCATTGTTTTTTTAATGGAGAAAGTATAAAATATAGTTAGGATAAACTAACTAGGAGGGAATTATGAATAAACAAGTAATAACTATTAATGATTTTGAATTTAGTTATTTTCCCTGTGATCAGGGATCAGATAAATGTATGATCTTAATCTTGGCAAGTTCAAGTGATACGAATTTTATTGTAAAACCAGCGGTTAAATATTTTCATGAATTAGGGATTAATATGGTTGCTTTTATGCCTGCTTTAAAGGGTGAGATCTATAGTGGATGGAAGGATTTCCCATTAGATAAGCTAGGGGATACAATTGATTATGTATTAGCTCATGGAAATAAAAAGGTAGGATTGGCTGGAGCTTCTGCTACTTCTATAGCCTCTTTAACAGGAGCTGTATTATTTGAAAAGGTATCTTTAGTAGTAGTAATGGCAGTTATGGATTATGTTATGCAGGGTAGTCATATTAAAACAAAGAAGAGTGATCCATATAAGGAATGGCCAGCTGTAAATACTTCAATGTTTACCTATAAAGGACAACAGATTCCATATTCTCCATACAATCTAGATAATGAAGCTTTTAATGATCTAGCTTGGGGACAGTTTAAATTAGGTGATTTTAATATTTTACCTATGATGGATTGGATCGAACAGCAAAAGGAATTTAGTCAGGGGTTGATTCCAGTAGAGAAAGCTCATGCGAAAATTGTAATGTTTGGAGCAGATAATGATACAGGATGTTATGCAGGAAATAATGTAAGAAGAATAGCGAAGAGATTAGAGGATGCAAATTATGCATATGGCTATGAAGCTCATACCTATGAATGTTGTTCGCATTATATTTATCCTCAAAAATTAATAACAAATCTTCTTCCTGTCGGTTCTTCTTTATTATTAGGATTAATGTTTAAGGCAGAAAGAAAACAAGCTAGGGAATGTGTAAAAACAAGAAAAGCAGTAGACAAGGAAATCAGAAGAGTTATACAGGAATGGTAAAAGACATGCAATGCATGTCTTTTATTCTACAGTAATTTCTCTTACGTTTGGACCCATGGCAACAGTTGCTTTGATATCAGATAAATACCATACAGAGTTTTTACCATCATTTACAGCGTACATTTTAGTTAAGCTTGGATTAGCATCTAACATAGCCTGCTGTGCTTCAATACTTGGGTCATGATTAACCTTGGCTGTAATTCTCATCATTTTTCCTTTAGCGAAGGTGCAGATCTCTACCTTAGGGTTAGCTTCCATTTGATTAGCTACAGGTTTACCTAATCCAGTATGAATATAGATTTTATTATTATACATTACAGTAGCTCCAAATACTCTTACATGAGGCTGATCTCCATCTACAGTGGCAATAAAGAAGATACCAGCTTCCTTTAAAAGTTCATAAATTTCATTCATGTTTCATTCCTCCTATTTCTATTATAAAACAATTGATATTGAAACTCTAATAAAAAGATGTGATAATAGCCTAGAAAGAGAGTGATCATATGACTAAAGATCTAACAACAGGTTCTGTAAGATCCTGTATTATTAAATTTGCGATTCCTTTGATGATTGGAAATATCTTAACTCAGGTTTATAATATTGTAGATAGCTATGTAGTAGGAAGATTTATCAGTTCTAAAGCCTTAGGAGCAGTAGGAACTTCTTATTCCTTTACAACCTTTTTATACTCAGTAATTATAGGTTTATGTATGGGATCAGGGGTATTAATGGCAATGTACTTTGGCAGAAAGGATAAGGTTAAACTGCAGCAAACATTATTTTTATCATTTTTATTTATAGGGATAATTACATTAGTGATCAATGTAGCTTTATTTCTAATAGAAGATGGAATCATTGAATTTATGAATGTGGATTCAGTAATATTCTCCTTAACGAAGGATTATCTGCATATTATTTATTTTGGAATCATTCCTATTTTTCTGTATCATTATTGTTCAACTGTTTCTAGATCTTTAGGTAATTCTAAGGCGCCAGTGTTTTATATTGGAATATCGACAATTGTCAATATTGTTTTAGATCTAGTATTTGTAGCTGTTTTAAATTGGGGAATCAAGGGAGCAGCGATCGCTACCTTAATTGCTCAGATCATCGCAGCAGCAGGTATTATGGTTCATGTCTATAAAGAAATAGAGGTTACTCATCTGCAAAGAGAAAACTGTATTTTTGATGCACGTTTATTTAAATCTGTGCTATCTTATTCCTTTTTTACTTCTCTGCAGCAATCTATTATGAACTTTGGCATTTTAATGATCCAGGGATTAGTTAACAGTTTTGGAGTATTAGTTACCTCTGCCTTTAGTGCTGCTGTTAAAATCGATACCTTTGCCTATGTTCCTGTACAGGATTTTGGGAATGCCTTTGCTACCTTTATTTCACAAAATAAAGGAGCTAATGAAAAGGAAAGAATACATGAGGGAATTCGTTTTTGTGTAATGACCTCTTCTTTCTTTAGTTTATTCCTGTCGTTTATTATTTATAACCTTGCACCTTATTTAATGCAGGTATTATGGTTCATGTCTATAAAGAAATAGAGGTTACTCATCTGCAAAGAGAAAACTGTATTTTTGATGCACGTTTATTTAAATCTGTGCTATCTTATTCCTTTTTTACTTCTCTGCAGCAATCTATTATGAACTTTGGCATTTTAATGATCCAGGGATTAGTTAACAGTTTTGGAGTATTAGTTACCTCTGCCTTTAGTGCTGCTGTTAAAATCGATACCTTTGCCTATGTTCCTGTACAGGATTTTGGGAATGCCTTTGCTACCTTTATTTCACAAAATAAAGGAGCTAATGAAAAGGAAATTATAACGATAGGTGTTGGTTATTTAAGAATAGAGGGAGCTTTCTATATAGGAATTGGTTTATTATTCTTATTATATGGCTTATATCGTGGAATTGGGCAGGCCTGGATGTCTGTGGTACTAACGATTATATCCTTGGGAACAAGAGTTGGTTTAGCCTATTTATTAGCCCCTAAATTAGGCTTACAGTATATCTGGTGGGCAATTGTAATTGGATGGTTCTTAGCTGACTTTACAGGATTTACATTCTGGAAGATCAAAAAGAAAAAATATTTATAAAAGTTCACATTCCGTTCATATTTCTATACTATACTATGGTTGTCAAAAGATAATACAAATTTCTCTCCCTTATAATATATATTATTTTTTAGATAAAGATGGCTTAGCCATCTTTTTATGTGGTAAAATAAAGAAAATATATGAGGAAGAAAAAATGATCGATCAAGTATATCAGTATATCGATGAACATAGAGAAGAGATCATTCAATCGTTGATCGATATCTGTAAAATTAAATCTGTTAGTGATGACAAAAGTGAAATTCAACCTTTTGGACAGGGATGTAAGGATGTATTAGATGCCATGTTAATAAAAGGAAAGAAGGAAAATTTTAAGACAGTTAATCATGAATATTATGTAGGAAGTATTACTTTAAATACAGGAAATAAGGAAAATATAGGTATCTTAGCGCATTTAGATGTTGTACCTGAGGGTCCTTTAGAATATTGGAAGAATGATCCTTATCAGCCAGAGATCAGAGATGGATTTTTATTTGGTAGAGGAGTAGGAGATGATAAATCAGGAGCTATTGCTGGTTTATATATTCAAAAGGCTATTCGTGATTTAAAGATCCCTATGAAGCATAATATTGAATTATTATTAGGAACAAATGAAGAAACTGGTATGAAGGATATGGAATATTATTGTGAACACTATCAAGCTCCTGCTTTTACCTTTGTTCCTGATGCTGGTTTTCCTGGCGTGTGTGGGGAATTTGGAAGATTGCGCTATAATCTAAGCAGTAAGAAGAAATTAAGTGAGGATATTGTAGATTTCTATGCTGGGACAGTATTCAATGTTATTCCTAATAAAGCTACGATCATCTTTAAAAAGAATACGAATATTTCTTTAGCTTCTTTACCAGATGATTTTGAAATTAAAGAGAGTGCAAGAGGAATTGAGGTAACTGCCTTTGGTGTCAGCTCTCATGCTGCTGGTCCTGAAAGAGGAGTAAATGCGATTAAGGTATTAACTAAGGAATTAGTAAAGCTGCAGGGAATGAAGGATGAGGATCTAAAAATAATACGTTTTATTGATTCAGTGAATGAAGACTGCTATGGAACCTTCTTAGGTATCGCTAATAAGGATGAGGTTTCAGGTCAGACTGTATCAAGTGGTACTGTATTAAGAAATGTGGATGGAATCATCACATTAACGAATGACTGCAGATATTGTGTTACAGATTCTAATACTAGATTATTGAACAATATTACTTCATTGTGTGATCAGTATGATTTTAAAGTAGCAGTATTAGAAGATTCTAAACCTTATCATTTAGATCCTAATGGTCCTATTATTCAGGTGATTCAAAAAGAATATACAAAATATACTGGTAAAACAAAAGAGATCCGTATTGGTAAGGGAGGAACCTATGCAGGTAAGATCCCAAATGGTTTTGCGACAGGAGCTGTATTAGTTGACTATGAAAACAGAAGAATTCCAGAAGGATTAGAGGCTGGACAGGGTGGAGCTCATCAGCCTAATGAGTTTATTGATCTGGATGCTTATATAGATGGAATTAAACTATTAGCTTCCATGGTACTTTCAGTAGATCAAGTATTATAGAATTTAAGGTGTTTAAGGATAGCTTAAGCACCTTTTTTATACATAAACAATAAAATAGTAGAAAATTTGGAATTAAGCACTTTCAATTCTAATATTTTTTTATTTTCATTGAATTTTTTTATCAAAAAGTATTTACAAATAAAAAAGATTTGCTATAATATTCATGCACGTAGGAAATGTATACAAAAATACAAAAAACGGTATACAAATTATCAAAAAAACAAAATAAGTAGGGAAATTAGTGCAGAAGGGGTAAATATTATGTCATATGTAGACGAAGTGTATGAATTAGTTGTTGCTAAGAATCCAGCACAACCTGAATTCCATCAAGCTGTAAAAGAAGTATTAGAATCATTAAGAGTAGTTATCGAAGCAAACGAAGAAAAATATCGTAAAGAAGCTTTATTAGAAAGATTAACTACACCAGAAAGACAAATTTTATTTAGAGTTCCTTGGGTAGATGATAAAGGACAAGTACAAGTTAACAATGGTTTCCGTGTACAATTCAACAGTGCAATCGGACCATACAAAGGTGGTTTAAGATTACATCCATCTGTAAACTTAGGTATCATTAAATTCTTAGGTTTCGAACAAATTTTCAAAAATTCATTAACTGGTTTACCAATCGGTGGTGGTAAAGGTGGATCTGACTTTGATCCTAAAGGAAAATCTGATAGAGAAATCATGGCATTCTGCCAATCATTCATGACTGAATTATATAAATATATCGGTGCTGATACTGATGTTCCAGCTGGAGATATCGGTGTTGGTGGTAGAGAAATTGGTTTCTTATATGGACAATATAAGAGAATCACTGGATTATATGAAGGTGTTTTAACTGGTAAAGGTTTAACTTATGGTGGATCTTTAGCTAGAACTGAAGCAACTGGATATGGTTTATTATATTTAACAGAAGAAATGTTAAAATGCAATGGTATCGATATTGCTGGTAAGACAGTAGCAGTTTCTGGTGCTGGTAACGTAGCTATCTATGCTATTCAAAAAGCTCAACAATTAGGTGCTAAACCTGTAACTTGTTCAGATTCAACTGGATGGATCTATGACCCAGAAGGAATCGATGTTGCATTATTAAAAGAAGTAAAAGAAGTAAAACGTGCTCGTTTAACTGAATATGCTGCTGCTAGACCTAGCGCACAATATCATGATAAAGCAACTGAAGGTACTAACCAATGGTCAATTAAAGTTGACATCGCATTACCATGTGCTACTCAAAACGAATTAAACTTAGAAGATGCTAAGACATTAGTTGCTAATGGTGTTATCGCTGTTGCTGAAGGTGCTAACATGCCAACTACTGCTGATGCTACAGAATACTTCCAAGCTAACAAAGTATTATTCTGTCCAGGTAAAGCTTCTAACGCTGGTGGTGTTGCTACTTCTGCATTAGAAATGAGCCAAAACTCACAAAGATTAGCATGGACTTTTGATGAAGTTGACGCTAAATTAAAAGACATCATGGTTAACATCTTCCATAACTTAGATGATGCTGCTAAACAATATGGTTTAGAAGGTAACTATGTTGCTGGTGCTAATATTGCTGGTTTCTTAAAAGTTGCTAATGCAATGGAAGCTCAGGGTATCTGCTAATCTTAGAATAAAAGATTGACTACATAAGGTTGTCTATAGGACAACCTTTTTATTTTGTGTTACAATAAAATAGATTGGGAGGGATTAGAATGAACTATAAAATAGGACAAATGATCAAAGGGTTTAAAGTAACTGATTTAGAAGAAATTCAGGAAATTGAAGCAGTTATGGTACGAATGATCCATGAACAGACAGGAGCAGAGCTGATCTATATGGATCGTAATGAAAAGAATATGATTTTTTCACCATGGTTTAAAACATTACCAGAAGATAATACAGGTGTTTTTCATATTCTTGAACATACCTTATTAGAGGGATCAAAGAAGTATCCTGTTAAATCACCATTTATGGAGTTGATCAAGCATTCTGTAGCAAACTGTATTAATGGGATGACCAGCTATGATTTTACCATGTATCCAGTTTCTACGACTGTTAAACAGGATTTTTTAAATCTGGTAGAGGTATATTTGGATATGTTGTTTAATCCAAGTGTATTTGAGAAAAAAGAGTTGTTTTTACAGGAAGGATGGCGTTATGAGCTATTCAATAAGGAAGATGAATTAAAGTATAATGGTATAGTCTATAATGAGATGAAATCTTATTATGATATGGTAGATACTCATATTGAGTTCAATATGCATAAGCTATTATACGCAGATACAATTTATCAGTATGATTCTGGTGGATATCCAGAAAATGTGCCTGATCTGACCTATGAAGAGGCGTATGAACGTTATAAGAAGTTTTATGCTATGTCTAATTGTCATTTCTTTTTGGATGGAAATGTTCCTTTGGAAGAGGTATTAGAGCTGATCAATCAATATACAAATAAGACATATAACTATACTGATCATGTTATTCCTTATCAAAGTGAAAAGGAGAATCTAATTCGTAGAAATACCTATCCAGTAGATGAGGAGGATGATCTTAAGGATCAGACTATGATCTCATTTGGGAAAATTATTGGAAACTATGATGAAGTACAAAAGGTTTTAGCTTATCGTATTTTGAAGGATTATTATGCTGCCACAAATGATTCACCTATGAAAAAAAGAATTCTAGACCAAGGATTAGCAAAGGATCTTGATATTCATGTATATTCTCAGCTTGCTCAGCCTTATGCTACTTGTAATATTAGATATACCAATGAAGAACAGTTAGAAAAGATCAAAAAGGAATTGATTGAATGCTTGCATGAAGATTTAAATCAGGATCGTATATTCGCCATTATGAATCATTTAGAATTTTCTATGAAGGAACTTGAAGGAATGTGGGGTCCTTCTCCTGAAGGATTAACGATTCTAGATAGAATGAGTCAATCATGGGTTTATGGTGGAGATCCTGCAATGTATTTGAAAACAAATCAGTTATTTGCTCAATTAAGAGAAAATGTAAATAATGGATATCTTGAAGAAGTTAAACAGGAACTAATAGATTCATTGAAATATGTAGCTATAAGTATTATTGTACCTGATCCTAAGCATAATGAACGTGCAGAAAATAAAGTGAAGGAAAAGCTGGCAAATATCAAAGAAAAGATGAGTGAAGAGGAAATTGGAGCTATTATTGAAGAAAATAATGCTTTAATTAAATGGCAGAGTTCTGAGGATCAGAAAGAAGATCTGGATGCATTTCCTAAGATCACATTATCAGATATTCCAAAGGAAATAGATCAGTATCCTTATCATATTGAAAATAAAGAAGATGTCCCAGTAATTCATTATGAAATTGAAAGTGGAGATATCTGTTATTTGAATTTATATTTTTCTTTAGCAAATTATCAATTAGAAGATTACAGTGATCTTTCTATCTTCACTTCTTTATTAGGAAATGTACCAACAGAAAAATATGATGTTAATGAATTAAATACAAAAATGAAAACTTATTTTGGTAGCTTTGAAACAGTTATAGATGCTTATTCAATTAAAGATCATATTTATGAATGTAAACCATATTTAATTGTAAAATGCAGCTTTTTAGAAGTTAATAAAGAGAAGAGTATAGAATTATTAGAAGAAATATTACTGCATTCCGTATTTACAAATCAAGATAAGATTCAAATGGTTCTAAGTCAAAATGAAAGTAATATGCAGGAAATGATCAGTAATAATGGAATGCGTTTCGCTTTAAGAAGAGTTAATAGCAGACATACTAGTAAAGGAGCAGTACTAGAGATAAGTAAAGGATATACAATGTATCAGACTTTACAGCAGATCAATCAGGATATAAAGAAGGATTTTAATAAATTAAGTAAAAAATGGAGTAATTTATCTTCTTTATTTAAAACTGGAAATCTTATTATTTCTTATAATGGTAGATTGGATATAGAAGATATAATTCATATCTTTAATAAGACTAAGGCCATCGATCATACAGTAAAATATGAAACAATAAAGGAACCGATTGAAAATATAACGATAGCTAGTCAGGTAAGTAATACAGTTCTGGGTGGAAATTTATTTGAATTTGATAGTTATGAATCGATAGATCTTCCAGCATTGGATGTAGCAAGCAGATTGGTTTCACTAGAATATATCTGGAATGAAGTTAGGGTAAAGGGTGGAGCCTATGGATGTGGATTAAGCATAGACTTAGATGGATCATTGAATTTTACATCTCATGCTGATCCTACTCCATTAAAATCAATAGAAGTATTTAAGAAAACCAATCAATTCTTAGAAGAATTTATGAAGAATCATGACTCAATAGAGAATTATATTTTATCTTCAATCTCACATATGACATTATTTGGCATAAAGGCTAAAATGAATTATATAGATAAATGTTTTATAACTGAGTTTAGTGATTCTAATAGACAAGAGTATTATAGATCATTATTAGAAGTTAAAAAGGAAGATATACAAAAGGTAATGGTTCAAATTCAAAATATTATAGATATAGATGATAGTTGTATAGTTGGAAATATAAAGTAGAAGCTGCCAATAGGTAGCTTCTCTATTTTTTAATAGACATAAGGAATATTCTTTTCGAAAGAACAGGATTATTATAAACTGTAAGACTTATTTCTACTTTATAGAACCAGAAGTGGAATTTAGTTTTACACTT
>R17__coassemble_201_pt1 | contig 42181 bp, 39 predicted proteins | sample R17__metabat2_high_PE_012 | metagenome-assembled genome bin R17 | reverse complement strand
TATATCTGTGTACTTGAACAAAAGGATCAGAAATATTTACAAGAACGTTATCCTGATTTAACCATTTATTATGGAGAAGAGGGATTAATTAAGATCGCTACCTTAGATGAAATCGATCTTGTTTTAAATAGTGTTGTAGGCTTTGCTGGATTACGTCCTACAATTGAAGCAATCAAGGCTCATAAGGATCTTGCTTTAGCAAATAAGGAAACTCTTGTAGTAGGGGGACATCTTGTTACTAGATTAGTAAAGGAATATGGAGTTAATCTATATCCAGTAGATAGTGAACATTCAGCTATTTTCCAATGCTTACAGGGCAATAAGCATGAACAGGTCAATAAGATCATTATTACTGCCAGTGGGGGAAGCTTTAGGGATAAGACTAGAGAAGAACTTGTTGGGGTTACTAAGGAACAGGCTTTAAAGCATCCAAACTGGTCAATGGGAGCTAAGATCACAATTGATAGTGCAACTATGTTCAATAAAGGATTAGAAGTAATGGAAGCTAAATGGCTGTTTGATATGGATTATGAGGATATAGAAGTTCTGATCCATCCAGAAAGTATCGTTCATTCAATGGTTGAATATAAGGATGGAGCTGTTATTGGTCAGATGGGTACTCCAGATATGCGCTTGCCAATTCAATATGCTTTAACCTATCCTGATCGTTTTGTGATCCATGATAGTAAAAGATTATCTTTAAGTGATGTAGCAACTTTGCATTTTAAAAAGCCTGATTTAGAAAGATTCCATGCTTTAGCGTTAGCTTTTGAAGCTGGTAAAACAGGGGGAAGTATGCCTTGTGTATTAAATGGTGCAAACGAGCAGGCTGTTTCTTTATTCTTAAATGATCAGATCGAATTTTTAGATATTGAACGTTTAGTAGAAATGGCTATGAGAGCACATAAGGTAGTTATTGATCCTGATCTAGATCAGCTGATCGAAATCGATCGCTGGGCTAGAGATTTTGTATTAGCTCACTATTAGGAGGTTCTATGGTTTTTGTTACAATTATTGTTTTTATCCTGATGCTGGGATTTTTGATCTCTATTCATGAATTTGGACATTTTATTGTCGCTAAACATTTTAATGTTTATTGTGGACAGTTTTCCATTGGAATGGGACCAAAGGTCTATTCTCATCAGTTTGGGGAAACAAAATTTGAATTGCGATTACTGCCTATTGGTGGATTTGTATCTATGGCAGGTGAAGATGGGGAAGTCGATAATGAATTATTCAAGGATGTTCCTCTGGAAAGAACCATCAAAGGTTTAAAATGCTGGAAAAAGGTGTGTATTTTCTTAGCTGGGGTCTTTATGAATTTTGTTTCTGCTTATATTATTATTGTTCTTGTCTATTTACTTGGGGTTTCTGTTTCTACTAATTCTAATCAGTTAGGAACGATCGTTGAGGATTCTCCTGCAATGAAGGCAGGCTTCCAGGTAAATGATATTATGGAAAGTATAACCAATGAAGAGGGAGAAGTCTTTATTATTGATAGCTTTGATGATCTTAGTCCAGCATTAAATAAGGAAAGCAATGGCTATGAAGGAGATACTCAAACCTTCTATGTTGAAGTATTAAGAGATGAGGAAGAAGTTTCTTTAACTGTTGAAGCAAGCTATAATGAATCAACAGGAAATTATTATTTTGGGGTTTCTCCAACAACTAAACATTTAAATTTAACTCAGAGCTTTAAATACGGTCTTAGCTATTGTTTAGAGGTAAGTACATTGATTCTTGATACATTGAAGCAGCTTTTCTCTAATACAAAGGAGACAGTCAGTCAGCTTTCTGGTCCTGTTGGCATTTATGAGGTTACAAGTGAAGTTACTTCTTCAGGAAGTATTATGAATCTATTCCAGCTGATTGCAATGCTGGGGATCAATCTTGGGGTCTTTAACTTACTTCCAATTCCTGGATTAGATGGATATCAGGTATTAGTTGCTCTGGTAGAAAGAATTATTGGACGTGAATTACCTGCTAATTTTAAAGTAGTCTTACAGCTGATGGGATTGGCTCTGGTATTTGGTCTAATGATCGTTGTTACATGTAACGATATATTTCATATATTTTAAGCACATACGTGTGCTTTTTTTAAGGAGGTGTTGTATATGGATAAGATGATGGTTCTTTTGGAACAGCTTCATATAGATGAGAGTGCCAAAGAATTAGCGAATGGTACAATTGAAAAAGTAATTATCAAACAGGATCAGTTCTATTTCTTTATCTCTCTTGATCATTTATTACCTTATGAAGAATATTCCATGTTGTTGACTCATCGTACACATTTTCCATATCCAATGAATTTTACCTTTGATTTAGATAAAAAGGTTTATTTGGAAAAAGAAGTCTTAAACTATTTAGGATACTATATTACAGATCATCTAAGTGATTATCCTGAATTATCTTCAATTGAATTAAAAAACTGTTCTGTGAATGAAGATCAGCTAAAAATAGGGGTTATTAATCAGTTGATCTATGATACAGTTATGAGAGCTTTACCATCTTTACAGGAATTTTTAAGTTCTCTAGGGATTGAGCTTACAGTTAAAATATATTTTATTGAAAATAAGGAGGTTGTAATTGAAAAACCTCCAGTGATCAATATTGATCTTAAAAAGGTAGAACCACCAAAAAAGAAGGAATATTCTTCCTTTAGAAATTCTAAATATAATGATATTATTCATTTACGTATTGAAGAAATCAATCAGGATTTTCCTAGAGCTGAGATCCAGGGCTATGTATTTAAGGTTGAAATGCAGGAATTCAGATCTGGTAAGTGTGCACAGAATCTTTATGTTACAGATTATACAGATAGTATTATTTTAAAGAGATTTGAAAATAAACGTGTTACCAAGGAAATGCTTGGGGAAATCAAAAAGGGTGATTGGGTCAAGGCTGTAGGTGAAATTAAATATGACAGCTATGCCCGTGAGATCATTATGATGCCAAATACCATTGAAAAGGTGGATGCTCCTAGTGTAAGAAGTGATCATGCTGAAGTAAAAAGAGTAGAATTACATACTCATACTAAAATGTCTACTATGGATGGTATTGGAAGTGCAACTGATTATATCAATCAGGCGATTAAATGGGGACATAAAGCTATCGCTATTACAGATCATGGAAATGTACAGTCCTTCCCAGAATGTCAGATTGCTTCTAAAGCGAATTCAAAGATCAAAGTCTTATATGGCTGTGAAATGAATATGATTGATCCTACCTATGAGATCGTCATGAACGCTAAACATCTTCCTTTAAGAGATGCGACTATTGTTTCCTTTGACTTAGAAACTACTGGATTCAGTGCTAAATTTGGAGGAATTACAGAATTTGGGGCTGTTAAGCTAAAAAATGGAGAAGAGATCGACCGTCTGGATATGTTTATTAATCCAGGTATGCCTATTCCTCCTAGAGTTACCAAGCTTACGCATATTACCAATGAAATGGTAAAGGATGCTCCAACGATTGAAGAAGCATTACCAAAGATCAAAGCATTCTTTGGAGAGGATATAATCGCTGCTCATAACGCAAACTTCGATATTGGCTTTTTAAATGAAAACTGTAAAAAGTGTGGCTTTGAACCTATTACGAATCCTTTAATTGATTCATTAGCTTTAGCTAGAGCTATTATGAAACCTATGAAATCTTATCGTTTAGGTTCTGTCTGTCGTTTTTATAAGGTAAGCTATGATGATGAAGTAGCCCATCGAGCTGATTATGATGCTGAAGTATTAGGAAGTGTATTAAATCTTTTAATTAAACAGGTCAATGAAGGGGGATATGACTACTTAGATGAATTAAATCTTCTACAGTCTATGAATGCCTATAAAGTAGTTTATCCTTATCATGTAACAGTTCTAGTTAAAAATCGAACTGGTTTAAAGAATTTATTTAAGCTTGTATCAAAATCATGTACAGAATATTTTGAAGGGGAAGCTAGAATTCCTCGAGAGATCATTGAGGAATACCGTGATGGTTTATTGATTGGAAGCAGCTGCTACAAGAGTGATGTTTTTGAAGCTACGATGAATAGTGGAGATGAAAAGCTTGAAAAGCTGATGCAGTTCTATGATTATATTGAGATTCAGCCTTTTAGTGATTACTATCATTTGGTAGATCGTGGAAGCGTAGAAGATGTAGAAACCTTAACTAAAATGCTTGTCAGATATGTAAATACCGCTAAAAAGCTTGGTAAAATGATCGTTGCAACTGGAGATGTTCATTTCTTAAATCCTGAAGATAAGATTTTTAGAGATGTCTTTATTGCTAATCCAACTATTGGAATCAACCATAAGGCTCATCCTTTATGCAATCGTCGTGATCCAACAGCCTGGACGCCTTCCCAGTATTTTAGAACTACTGATGAAATGCTAAAGGAATATCCATATCTTTCACCAGAAGAAACATATGAGTATGTTGTTACGAATACCAATAAGATTGCAGATATGATCGATGGAGATTTTAATATCGTTCATGATCAGCTGTTTACACCTAAAATTGATGGTGTAGAACAGAAGCTGACTGATTTGTGTCATTATAATGCTCATCGTCTATATGGAGAGGTATTACCTGAAATCGTTGAAAAAAGACTTGAAAAAGAGTTATCTAATATTATTAAACATGGATTTGCCGTTATTTACTATATCGCCTATGAACTAGTTAAGCATTCCAATGATGATGGTTATCTGGTAGGTTCAAGAGGATCTGTAGGTTCATCCTTTGTTGCTACTATGGCCGATATTACAGAGGTTAATCCATTGCCACCTCACTATATTTGTCTAAACTGTCAATATAGTGAATTCGTTCCTGAAGGAACTGTTGCTTCAGGCTATGATCTGCCTGATAAGATCTGTCCTCGCTGTGGTAAGCCATTAAAAGGGGATGGACATAATATTCCTTTTGAAACCTTCTTAGGATTTAATGCAGATAAGGTCCCTGATATTGACTTAAACTTCTCTGGGGATTATCAATGGAAAGCTCATGAATATACACAGGTACTATTTGGTGAAGACCGTGTTTACCGTGCAGGGACTATTTCTACAGTAGCTGATAAAACAGCTTATGGTTATGCCAAGGGATATTTTGAATTGCTGCAAAAGGATGACAGCGTAAGATCAGCAGAATTAGAAAGAATTGCAGAAGGCTGCACTGGGGTTAAACGTACCTCAGGACAGCATCCAGGTGGAATCATTGTTATTCCTAACTATATGGATGTATATGATTTTACTCCAATTCAGTATCCAGCTGACGATATGGAAGCAGCCTGGAAAACAACACACTTTGACTTCCATGCTATCCATGATAATGTATTAAAGCTAGATATCTTAGGGCATGTTGACCCAACTGTTACCCGAATGCTGCAGGATCTGACAGGAATTAATCCAAAGGATATTCCTACTAACGATCAGGATGTTATGAGTTTATTTACTTCCAGTAAAGCAATGGGGATCGATCTGACCTACATTGGCTGCAATACAGGAAGCTTAGGTTTACCTGAATTTGGTACTCCATTTGCAAGACAGATGCTGGATACTACTCAGCCAAAGCATTTTAGTGATTTACTGATCATTTCTGGATTATCCCATGGAACAGACGTTTATCTGGGAAATGCTGATGAGCTGATCAAATCAGGAACCTGTACATTACAGGAAGTAATTGGATGTCGTGATGATATCATGGTTTATTTAATAGAAAAGGGATTACCAAATAAGGATGCATTCGATATTATGGAATGTGTACGTAAAGGAAAATCACCTAAAGTATTCCCAGAAAAGGGATATGCAGAATTAATGAAAAAACATAACGTTCCTCAATGGTACATTGATTCATGCTTAAAGATCAAATACATGTTCCCTAAAGCCCATGCAGCAGCCTATGTATTATCGGCTATTCGTGTTGCCTGGTGGAAATTGTATTATCCTAGAGAATATTATGCTGTTTACTTTACCACAAGATGTGATGCCTATGATATAGAAAATATGATTGCAGGAAAATCTGCAATATTGAATCGTAGAGCAGAGATTGAAAAAGCAAGAAGTAATCGTACTGCTTCCAATAAGGATGAAGCATTATTTGTTATGTTTGATATCTGTCTAGAAATGTTTGATCGTGGATATCATTTCAATAATATTTCATTAGCTAAGTCTGATTCTTCTAAATTTACTGTAGATCCTGATGATCCTAAAGGGATCCTGCCACCATTTACTTCTGTAGATGGTTTAGGGGCTTCTGTAGGAGATTCAGTAGTAGAAGCTAGAAATAAGCATCCATTCTTATCTAAAGAGGATGTAACAAAACGAACAAGATTATCGAATACTCATATGCAGTTCCTTGAAAAGCTTGGGGTATTTGATGGAATGACGGAAGAAAATCAATTATCTTTATTTTAGGTATTGAATTTTCAAAAATTACTGTTATAATTAGTGACGGAAAGAAAAGAGTGGGGCAACCCGCTCTTTCTTGTGCAGATTTGTTCACTATACGAAAGGAGAAACTATGGAATTAATCAAAAGAATTGAAGAATTAGTTCAGGATGTTGTTAAAGAGAACAATTGTTATATCGATGATATCGAATACGTGCAAGAAAATGGAGACTGGTATTTAAGAATCTATATCGATTTAATTGAAGGTTCAATCGATCTGGATACTTGTGTAGCAGTATCAGAAAAAGTCAGTGAAATCTTAGATGAAGCTGATCCTATTGAAGGGGAATATATTCTAGAAGTAAGCTCACCTGGTTGTGAAAGACCATTAAAGACATTTGAAGCAGTGCAGAAAAATGTTGGTGAATATGTATATATTAAATTAAGAAATCCAAAAGCTGGATTAGACAACTTCTATGGTACTATCTTAAGCATTGAAGGAACAGAGATCGAAGTTCAATATATGGTTAAGAATATCAAGAAAAAGATCGTTGTTGATTACAGCAATATCAGTTTTATTCGTTTAGCAGTTAAATTTTAGGAGGAAAGAAAAAATGGCTAAGAAAACGAAAGCTAGTGAAACTAGAAAATTAAATGAAGCATTATCATTATTAGAGGAAGATAAGTTTTCCCGTGAAGAAATTGCTGATTATATGAAGGAAGCAATTAAGACAGCTTATAAGAAAATCTGTAATGATGCTAAGCTTGAAGTTGAAATTGATGATAAATTTCAAATCACAATGCATGAAGTACGTACTGTAGCTAGTGATGATAAAGATGATTATGAAGATTATGAAATCACACTAGAAGAAGCTCAGACAATCAATCCTAATTATCAGATCGGGGATGAAATCAGAACTCCTGTTACTATGGATGTTTTTGGTAGAACTGATTCAAGCAAGATCAAGAACATGTTAAAGCAAAAGATCAGAGAATCTCAGAAAACAAGAGAATATGAATTCTTTAAATCAAAAGAACAGGAAATCATGACTGGGATCGTAGAAAGAATCGATCCTAAAGGAAATTACGCAATCATTAATCTAGGTCAGGGACAATTAGCTTATTTAAATAAGAAAGCTATGATCCCAGGAGAAATGTTAACTACTGGACAGGAAATTAAAGTATTTATTCAGTCTGTTACAGATCAAATCGAAGATAAGAAAAAAGGAAAAGATGAAAACGGGGAAGAAGTTATCAAATATAAGAAGGGTACATTTGTACAGATCTCTCGTAAGGATGATGGCTTAGTTAGAAGATTATTTGAATCTGTTGTCACTGAAATCGTATCAAATGGTAAACCTGGTCCTGTTGAAATCTTAGGAATTGCCAGAGAAGCTGGTAAGAGATGTAAAGTTGCTGTTGATTCATCAGATCCTAATGTTGATCCAATTGGAGCATGTGTTGGTATTAAAGGAACAAGAGCAAAGAGTATTCAGGATGAATTAGGTGGAGAAAAAGTAGATATCGTTAAGTATGACAAGAATATTAAACGTTTTATCGCTAACTCATTATCACCTGCTCAGATTGCTGATCCTGAAAAGGATGTAATCTTAAATCAGGAAACAAGAGAAGCATTTGTTATTGTTGATGAAAGTAAATCATCTTTAGCTATTGGTAAGGGTGGTATTAATACTAAGCTTGCTAGTCAGCTGATCAAGGTCGTTAGTGATTATAAAGGAAAAGGTGAAAGCTGGACTATTAAGATCAAATCTACTCAACAGGCTATTGATGAAGATCTATATGGTACTGGTAAAGATGAAGAATTCGTTACTGAATTAAGAGAAGCAGATATCGTTGAATCAGAAGTTAAAAAGGTAGTAGAAAAGATAGAAGTTGAAGAAAAAGCACCTGTATTTGTTGAAAATGAAATTTCATTGAATGCTGATGTAGATTCAATTATTTCTGAAATAAACAAAGACTTAAGTCAAGTACATCAACAGGCTGTAGAAATCGAAGTAGAAGATGATGATGACAACTATGAAGATGATGAATATATCGACAGATTAGAAGAATTTGAAGATTTATACGATTAATAGAGGTGGTTCAAATTGAAAAAAGTACCTTTAAGAAAGTGTGTTGCAACTCAAGAGCAACTTCCTAAAAAGGAATTAATTCGTATTGTTAGAGATAATACTGGAGAAGTATTTATTGATCCTACAGGTAAAAAGAATGGTAGAGGAGCGTATTTAAAGCGTTCCTTAGAAGCCATTGAAATTGCCAAGAAAAAAGATTCTTTAAAGAAGGCTTTAGAGGTTGATATTCCAGATTCAATCTTTGAAGAATTAAAGAACTATGTTGAATAAAGAAATCAATGGTTTATTAGGATTAGCAAATATTTCTAAAAATATTATTACTGGTGAAAAAGTAATTGAAACAATACGTAATCAAAGAGCAAAATTAATCATTATTGCAGAAGATGCTAGTGACAATACAAAAAAGAAATATCAGGATAAATGTTCTTATTATAATATTCCTTATATGTCTATTGGAACTGTAGATGAACTATCTCATGCTATTGGAAAAAACAATCGAGTAGTACTGGCAATTATGGATGCAAATTTTGCGAAGAAAATTTTGGAGAAAGGATAGGTGTTTTTATGGCTAAGACAAATAAAAATAAGAAAAATGGTAATGCAAAAAAGGGGAACAATAAAAAAAGTCAACTGATTTCAAATATTCCTTCTAAAAGTGCAAAGGAAGAGATTATTGATGGAACTATTGAATATGAAGAAGGTATTACTGTTGGTGAATTAGCTGAAAAACTTCATCAGACTCCTGCTGCCGTTACAAAAGTATTATTTATGTTAGGTAAAATGGTAACAATCAATACAAGTCTTGATGATGAAAATGTTGAATTGATCTGCATGGAATTTGGAGTAGAACCAAAGAAACATGTTGAAGTTAGTGACATAAATTTTGAAGATATTGAAATTATCGATAATGAAGAGGATCTAGAACCTAGACCTCCAGTTGTTACAATTATGGGACACGTTGACCATGGTAAAACAACCCTATTGGATACAATTCGTAAAACTAGAGTTGTTGATGGAGAATTTGGTGGTATTACACAGCATATTGGGGCTTATCAGGTTAATGTAAAGGGTAAAAAGGTAACCTTCCTTGATACGCCAGGACATGAAGCATTTACTGCGATGCGTGCCCGTGGAGCTGAGGTTACTGATATTGTAATTATCGTTGTTGCTGCTGATGATGGAGTTATGCCACAGACTAGAGAAGCTATCGACCATGCTAAAGCTGCAGGTGTACCAATCGTAGTAGCTGTAAATAAAATTGATAAACCAGGGGCTAACCCTGATACGATCATGGGACAGATGTCTGAATATGGTTTAATGCCTGAAGAATGGGGTGGAGATACAATTTATTGTAATATCTCTGCTAAGATGAATATCGGAATTGATGAATTATTAGATGCCTTGATCATTGTATCTGAAATGGCTGAATTAAAAGCTAACCCTAAACGTTATGCCTATGGTTCAGTTGTTGAAGCTAAGCTGGATAAAGGACGTGGTCCAGTTGCTACATTATTAGTTCAAAACGGTACCCTAAGACCTGGGGATCCTATTGTAGCTGGTACATGCTTTGGTAGAGTAAGACAGATGTTAAATGATAAAGGTAGAGAATTAAAGGCTGCTGGTCCAGCTACTCCAGTAGAAATCACTGGGTTGAATGAAGTTCCAATTGCCGGAGATAAATTTATGGCCTTTGAAACAGAAAAACAGGCTAGACATGTCGGTGAAGAAAGATTAAAAGCTAAGATCGAACAGGATCGTAGAAGCTCATCTGCCTTAACATTGGATGATCTGTTCTCTAAGATCAATGAAGGTTCTGTACAACATTTAAATATTATTGTTAAAGCTGATGTACAGGGAACTGCTGAAGCAGTTAAGGGAAGCTTAGAAAAAATTGATGTAGATGGTGTAAAGGTTAATGTAATTCGTTCTACTGCAGGAGGAATTTCTGAATCTGATATCTTATTAGCATCAGCATCTGATGCGATCATCTATGGATTTAACGTTAGACCTAATGCTAATGTAAGAAAGAAAGCTGAAGAAGAAAATGTACAGATCAGATTACACAATATTATCTATAAGATGGTAGAAGAAATTGAATCAGCTATGAAGGGTATGCTAGCTCCAGAAATTGAAGAAGTTGTTACTGGACAGGCAGAAGTTAGAGCTATCTATAAGATCTCAAAGGTTGGTACAGTAGCAGGTTCTTATGTAACTGATGGTACAATTGAAAGAGATTCTGGTATTCGTTTAATTCGTGATGGTATCGTTGTTTATGAAGGTAAATTAGGTTCATTAAAGAGATATCAGAATGATGCCAAGGAAGTTGCAAGAGGTTATGAATGTGGTATTACTATTGAAAACTACAATGATATTAAAGAAGGAGATATTATTGAAGGATTCAAAATGCAAGAGGTTAAGGAATAATGCGCAATAACAATAAAGCACGTATGGATAGTCTGATTCTTCGTGAATTAACTAATATTATCCATAATGAAGTTAAAAATTCAAATTTAGGTTTCTGTACAGTTACAGCAGTAAACTGTACTCCTGATTATTCCTATTGCAAGGTATATGTAACCTTCTTAAATAATAAGAAAAAGGGAATGGAAGCCTTAGAAAAATCAAAAGGATTTATTCGTTCTTCATTGGCTCGTAAAATAAAAATCAGAAAGGTTCCAGAATTGATCTTTACTTTAGATACTTCACTAGAATATGGAAATAAGATCGAAGGAATTTTAAAGGAATTAGATATTAAACCAGAAGAAGATACAGAAGATTAAAGAAATGCGGCATAAATATATGTCGCTTTTTTTGTTTTATGATATACTTAATTTGAAATGGGGGATGATTTATGAAGCTGCAGATCATAAATGGAAAAGTTGTTTTATTAGATCAAATTATTAATGCGAATGTTTTAATTGAAGATGGAATAATAACAGAGATCAGTGATCAGATTTATGATTGTCAAAAGATCGATGCATCAGGTAATTATGTCTGTCCTGGATTAGTAGATATCCATACTCATGGTAAAAAGGGACAGGATACTATGTATGCGACACAGGAATGTCTTGATATTCTATCTAAAAGTAATCTGGAAACAGGGGTCACATCTTTTTTACCAACTACTATGACCTATGATCTGGAAATTACTAAAAAGGTTGTAGACCTGATTAGAAATCATAAGGTTCATGATGCCAAAATATTGGGTTTACATCTTGAAGGACCATTTATTAATGAAAACTTCAAGGGAGCTCAGCCTTTAAAATACATCTATAAGCCTTCTATTGAAACCTATGATTATATCACATCTTCTAGCAGTGAAGCTATCAGACTAATTACCTTAGCACCTGAAAAGGAAGGGGCAGATCGATTGATCGAATATCTACAAAAGCAGGGAGTAGTAGTAAGTATAGGACATACAGGATGTACCTATGAACAGGCTGTTCATGCTATTGAGCTAGGGGTTCATCATTTTACTCACAGCTTTAATGCAATGTCTAAATTTTCTCATCGTGAGCCAAACTGTGTAGGAGCAATATTGAATCACAAGATGGATAGTGAGTTGATATTAGATGGAATCCATGTCAGTATTCCTGCCTGTCAGATATTATATCAGTGTGTTGGAGAAGACCATCTGATCCTTATTACGGACTCTATAGAAGCATGTATGCTAGATGAGGGAATTTATCAATTGGGTGGTCAAAAGGTGACTGTTAAGGATAAAAAGGCTGTTTTAGATGATGGTACAATAGCTGGAAGTGTTTTGTGCCTAAATGAAGCGGTAAAGAATGCTATGGACTATCTTCATGTACCATTATATACAGCAATAAAGATGGCCAGCTATAATCCTGCTAGAGCAATTGGCGAAGAAAAAAAGATTGGAAGTATTGAAGTCGGTAAAATTGGTGATATAATTATTATAGATGATAACGTTCACATTTTACATGCGATCGTAGAAGGTGAAATTAAATTTTAGGAGGATATTATGGTAATAATTAAAAGCAGTCAGTTAGAAGCTCATCTTCATCCAAAAGGAGCTGAAATTCATAAGATTATCGGTTTAAGTGATGGAATGAACTATATGTGGAGAAGAGATCCAGTATTATGGGCAAATAGTGCTCCAATTCTATTCCCAATCGTTGGTAAGGTAGTTAATGATACTTATCGTGTAGATGGAAAAGAATATCATTTAACACAGCATGGTTTTGCTAGACATAACGAATTTGAAATTGCTGAGCAGGGTGATGATTTTGTTGTATTTACACTAGATTATACAAATTTCTTAGATGTATATCCATATAAATTCAGATTAACTGTTACTTATAAAGTAGAAGGTTTAGTCTTAACATGTCATTGTAAGGTAGAAAACCTTGATACTAAGGAAATCTACTTTGGTATTGGTGGACATCCAGCATTTGCATGTCCTATGTATGAAAATGAATCAGCAAATGATTATTATATTGAATTTGAAAAGGAAGAAACATTAGATCGTCATATGATCAATACAGCTGTTTCTCTATTCAATGGTCAGACACAGCCATTATTTGATCACGAAAAGAAGTTTATGGTTAGACAGGCTACTTTTAAAGATGATGCAGTTATCGTACATGACTTTAAATCTTCATGGGTTGCTTTAAGATCTTTAAATCATAATCGTGCTATTAAATTCCATATGAATAACTGGAAATGGTTAGGAATTTGGGCTAGTAAGCATGTTGGTGGTTTAATTGCTATTGAACCATGGAATGGTCATACTGATGTAGAAGGATTTACTGGAGAATATAAAGAAAAAGAAGGTCTGATCAATCTTCCTGTAGATTCAACATTTGAATGTGAATTCAATGTAGAAGTAATTGAAGGTATGTAAAAGAAGGCATTGACGAAAGTCGATGCTTTTTTAAAAGATAGATTATAATGATAAGGGTGATAAAATATGCGTTTAGATAAGTTTTTGGTCCATATGGGTATTGGAAGTCGTAAGGATGTAAAAAACCTTGTGAAAAGGAAATTAGTGAGTGTTAATGGGACAATCGCTAAAAGCAGTGATGTAAAGGTTGATGAGAATCATGATGAAATATTGGTAGATGGTCAAAGGATCATCTATCAGGAATATTACTATCTGATGCTTCATAAACCAGCTGGCTATTTAAGTACAACTGAAGATCGCAATGCCCCTACGGTATTAGATCTGATTGATGGCTATGAACATGTAAATCTGTTTCCTGTAGGCAGATTAGATAAGGATACAGAAGGATTGCTGATCTTATCTGATGATGGAATCATGGCACATGAGATTTTAAGTCCAAAGCATCATATAGATAAGGAATACTATGTTGAAGTAAGTGATGAATTAAAGGAAGAACTTATTGAGACCTTTAAAAAGCCTATGGATCTGGGGGACTTTACAACCATGCCTGCTACCTTAAAGATCATAGATTCCCACAGCGCTTATATTATTATTCATGAAGGAAAATTCCATCAGATCAAAAGAATGTTTGAAAAGGTAAATAATAAAGTCACATATTTAAAGAGAATCAGAATGGGAAAAATTCATTTAGATCCAGATCTTAAAATAGGTGACTATAGAGAATTAACAAAAGAAGAAATTGATTTATTAAAAGGAGAAAAATAATGAGAATTAAATGGTTAGGACATGCCTGCTTTAAAGTAACAGGGGATAAAGGCAGTATTATCTTTGATCCCTTTGCTGATGGTTCTGTACCAGGCTATCAGAATATCAGAGAACACGCCAGTGAAGTTTATTGTTCCCATGAACATAGCGATCACAATGCACGTAATGTGATTGATATTGTTTCAGGAGTTCATTATCCAAGCTGCTATATAGATACCTATCATGATGATAAGCAAGGTAGTCTAAGAGGAAAAAATAGAATTTATATTGTAGAAGTAGATGGATATAAGGTTGTTCATTTAGGTGATCTAGGATGTGATTTAACTAATCAGCAGATTGATCAATTACATAATGCTGATGTATGCATGGTGCCTGTAGGAGGAACCTTTACAATAGATGCTCAAAAAGCAAAGAAGATCATGGAACAGATCCAGCCAAGATACATTATCCCAATGCATTATCATCAGGGACATTTAGGATATGATGTTTTAGCAGAGGTAGAAGAGTTTACAAAGCTGTTTGATTCAGTAGAATATTTAAACAGTAATGAAATAGAATATAGTGAACTAAAGAAAAAAGTAAACGTATTTAAATATTAATATTTATACTAAATCAGATTTGTTTATTTAAGAAACAGTCTGATTTTTCTTTTGTTAGCATAAGAAATTTTCATAAATTTAATTTCAACTTTTTAAAAGTATGCTATAATGGTTGATATAAGGAGATTTATATGAGACTTAGAAACAATCCAAAAGCAAAAGACATTATAGCTGAACATAATGATATTGTATTAGATATAGAAAAGGAATTTAACAGAGAAGAAGTATTTGGAAATGATCATCCTGTTTTTATAGAAATAGGAATGGGTAAAGGGGATTTTATTATTCAAAATGCCATCAGATATCCAGAAAATAATTATATTGGAATTGAAAAATATGACAGTGTATTAGCAGTAGCATTAAATAAATTAGATTCTATGAAGGAAAAACTGCCAAATCTTAGATTAATGAGATTTGATGCAGATGATCTTTTAGACTATTTTCCTCAAAGCAGTGTAGATAAGATCTATTTGAATTTCAGTGATCCATGGCCAAAAAACAGACATGATAAACGTAGACTTACACATAGTAATTATTTAAAACGCTATGAACAGATTCTAAAATTACCAGGACAGTTGGAATTTAAAACTGATAATAGAGGACTATTTGAATTTTCGATTATCTCTTTTAACAATTTCAATTTAGCATTTGACCAAATAAGTTTAGATCTGCATCATTCTGAATATATGGAAGATAACATTATGACAGAATATGAACGTAAATTCAGTCCTAAGGGACCAATTTATAAAATTATCGTAACTTTTAAAGGATAGGAGGATATAGTTATGAATGAATTTATTAAAATTTCTACATTAGAAGAATATAAGAAAGCAATCCAGGAAAAATGTATTATTATGTTTACTACTACATGGTGTCCTGATTGTACTTTTATTAAACCGTTTATTGGTTCAATCGCTAAAGCAAATCCAGAATTTAAATATTATCATATCGACCGTGATGAAATGATGGATCTATGTAAGGAAATCGATGTTTTAGGTATTCCATCTTTTATTGCCTATAATGAAGGTAAGGAAACTAATCGTTTTGTTAGTGGTTTAAGAAAGACAAAAGCTGAAATTGAAAGCTTTGTTGAAGCTTCTAAATAGGGGGAACAGGAAATGGGATTATTTAATTTATTTAAAAAAGAAGAGAAGGATGAAAAGGTAACTGTGATCGATCCTGAAATGGATAAATTACGTGAAGAAAAATTTAATATTCCAGTTATCGAAGATGAAGAAGATGAAGTTCCACCTTCTCCTGCACCAATTAAACCTCGTCCAGCAACTAATAATTTACCAGATTATAATCAGGCTAAAAATAATCCTGCTTATAATACTCCATATTCTTTATATAAGTCAAGAGAGATCATCTCTCCAATGACTGGTAGAACTGAAAAGGTTGTAATTGAAGAACCAGTAAAGCAAAAGCCAGGTAAGAAGAAAATTCAATTCAGTGATGAAGATGCTTTAATTCCAGTTATTTCACCAATGTTTGGAAATAGACCTCAGGTAATAGAACCTGAAATCAAACCAGCTAAGGAACCTGAAAAGAAGCCTGTTAAGGAACCTGAAGTTGTTCCTGCACCAGTAAAAAAGGTAGAAAAGAAGGAACCTAAGCCTGCCCCACAGCCAATCAGCTTTGATTCACCAAAGCAAAGAAAGAGAAAACAGGAAGCAGCTAAGAAGGCAGAGGAAACTGAAATTGAAGCAGCCATTGTAGAACAGACTACAGGTGAATATCACTTTGATTTTCCACAAGAAAAGAAGCCTGAACAAGAAATCATGACTGAAATCAGTGATGAAATGACTTTAGATGAACTGCTGACTCTTTATGAAAAGAAAAAATAATGAATAATATAAAAGGCATAGGAGTTGATCTTGTTGATTTAAGCCGTTTAGACTTGTCTCATCGTCATTTTATAGAAAGACTATTAACTCCTAAGGAATTGGAAATATTTGATTTAAAGGCAACAGAACAACAAAAAAGAGAATATCTGGGAGGAAGGTTTGCAGTCAAGGAAGCTGTTTTGAAAGCTATTGGAACGGGACTTGGAGGAATGGCTTTCCATGATATTGAAGTACTGAATAAGGAAAGTGGAGAACCTTATCTGAATATTCCTAATGCTTTAGTATCTATCTCTCATGATGGAAATATGGCAATTGCCTTTGTGGTGATTGAAAATTAAAAGAAATGTTTTAAACATTTCTTTTTTGCTTACATAACTAATAATTGTCATTCAAATTAAAATTTGTTATAATAGCTAGGAAAGTTGGTGATATTATGCATTTTGATCAATCTAAGATTAGAAATTTTTCAATTATAGCTCATATTGATCATGGAAAATCTACTCTTGCGGACTGTATTTTACAGATTACTCATGCAGTTACTCAAAGAGAGATGAAAGCACAACTATTAGATAGTATGGATCTTGAAAGAGAACGTGGAATTACCATTAAACTGAATGCTGTAGAATTACAGTATGAAGCAAAGGATGGAGAAACCTATCTTTTGCATCTGATCGATACACCAGGTCATGTCGACTTTACCTATGAGGTATCTAGATCACTGGCTGCCTGTGAAGGGGCGGTATTAGTTGTAGATGCTGCACAGGGAGTAGAAGCACAGACTCTGGCAAATGTTTATCTTGCTATCGATAATGATCTGGAAATTATTCCAGTTATTAATAAAATAGATTTACCTAGTGCTCAGCCTGAAAGAGTAAAGAAAGAAATTGAAGATATCGTAGGTTTACCTGCTGATGATGCTCCTTTGATTTCTGCTAAAAACAATTTAAATGTAGAAGAGGTACTTGAATCCATCGTTAAAAATATTCCTGCTCCAAAAGGAGATTACGATGCACCTGTACAGGCTCTGATCTTTGATTCCTTCTATGATTCTTATCGTGGAGTTATTGTTTTAGTTAGAGTTAAGGAAGGACATATCAAAGTAGGAGACCATATTAAATTTATGGCTACTGATGCAGTATATGAAGTAGTTGAACTTGGTGTGAATACACCTGCTGAAGTTAAGAGAGATGAATTATCAGTAGGAGAGGTAGGATGGATCGCAGCCAGCATTAAATCTATTCAGGATATTCATGTTGGGGATACAATCACTACAGTTGAAAACGAATGTGAGGAACCATTGCCAGGATACCGCCGTTTAAACCCTATGGTTTACTGTGGTTTATATCCTGTTGATAATGCGAAATATAACGATTTAAGAGATGCTTTAGAGAAAATGGCATTAAGTGATTCATCTTTAGTATTTGAACCTGAAACCTCACAGGCATTAGGCTTTGGTTTTAGATGTGGATTTTTAGGTTTATTACATATGGATGTTATTGAAGAAAGACTAGAAAGAGAATTTGATCTTGATCTGATTGCTACAGCTCCTTCAGTAATTTATCGTGTGGAATTAACTGATGGTACTACTATTGAAATTGATAACCCTGCAATATTACCTGAACCACAGAGAATCAAAAAACTAGAAGAACCCTATGTTAAAGCAACGATCATGACTCCTAAGGACTATATTGGACCTATTATGGAATTATGTCAGACAAAACGAGGAATTTATAGTGATATGGATTATATCGATGATACACGTTCTATGATCACCTATGAAATACCTTTATCAGAAATCGTCTACGATTTCTTTGATAAATTAAAATCATGCACTAAGGGATATGCTTCCTTTGACTATGAATTATGCGGCTATAAGGAAAGTAAGCTTGTTAAGATGGATATTCTCTTAAATGGGGAACCAGTCGATGCATTAAGCAGTATCGTTCATAAGGATTTTGCTTATAATAGAGGTAGTGCGATCTGTTCAAAGCTTAAGGAAATTATACCTAGACAACAGTTTGAGGTTCCAATTCAGGCTGCTATTCAGGGAAAGGTAATTGCCAGAACAAATATCAAGGCTTTACGTAAAAACGTATTAGCGAAGTGTTATGGTGGAGATATTACTCGTAAAAAGAAACTGCTAGAAAAGCAGAAGGAAGGTAAAAAACGTATGAAGGCTGTAGGAAGTGTAGAAATACCACAGGAAGCCTTTATGGCTATTTTATCCGTTGATGAATAAGAGGAATTTATTCCTCTTTTTATTCATCTGTTTGCATTATTATAAAAAATGAATATAATAAAAGAGGATAGGAGGGATGCTATGTTTAAGCTTGGAAAAAAGGAAAAGAAAAGTTATCGTCTTAAAGCTGTTTTAGAAGAAGAAAATCGTAAAAAGCTGCAGAATGCATTGATCTCTTATCATCGTATGATCTTTCTAATGGGACTGATCACAATTGTAATTCTTGTATTACTGGGAAGAGTGTATTATCTGACGATCAATCAGAGTGACTATTATGCTTCAAAGCTTTTGATTTATCAGACAACTACCTATACCTCTTCAGTTCCTAGAGGAAGTATTTATGATCGTAATGGAAAAGAATTAGTATCTACAACATCAGATCTGGCTATTATGTATTATCCTACAGAAGGAATTACAAATGAAGAAGAAATGAATATGGCTAAAATGCTAGTAAAAAATGTTGATATTGATATTTCGTCTTTATCCTTAAGAGATAAAAAGGACTATTTTATTCTTTATTGTTCTGAAGAAGCTGAAAAGCTGATCACAGATGATGAATGGACTGCTTATTATGCAGGAGAATTGAAGGATAATGATATCTATAATCTAAAGCTTGAAAGAATAACTGAAGATCTATTGGATGAAACATGGAGTGAGGATGAATTAAAAGCTGTTCATGTTTATTATCTGATGAATAAAAACGGAAGTGATCCTTCTACGGTAGTTGAAGGTGTATCAGAAAAAGAAGCAAGCTATGTTGCAGAACATTCTGATATTTATAAAGGAATGTATGTTTCTTATACCTATGAACGTATTTATAGCTATGGCTATCTATTTAAAAATGTTTTTGGAAAGGTTACTTCTTCTACTCAGGGTATTCCACAGGAAAACAGTAATTATTATCTTGCTCTTGGCTATCAGATGACCAGCTCAGTAGGAGTAGGGGGAATTGAAGAGCAATATGAAGAACTATTAAGTGGTACTCCTAATGAATATACGATCGATTATGATGATTATGGCAATGCCGTTACAAATGAAGTTTCTACTGGACAAAAGGGATATAACCTGACCTTAACAATCGACTGGGATTTTCAGGAGTATATCAATGAAAGAATAGAATATTATATGAAAAGATCTGTTAATCTTACAGAAAATGAACATTATCAGGATCTCTTTGTTACAATCGTTGATCCAAATACGGGTGAAATCCTAGCTATGGCTGGAAAAGAATACAATCGTTCAGATGGTTCATTTACAGATTATGCAGAAGGAAATTATACAAGAGCCTTTGCAATGGGATCATCTGTTAAGGGTGCTACCTTATTTTCTGGATATAAATATGGAGCTGTAAAAATGGGTGAATATATGATGGATGAACCTATTAAGATCAAGGATACCCCTGAGAAGGCTTCATGGCAATCCTATGGTTATATTAATGATCTTGATGCCATTGCTTATTCTTCAAACGTTTATATGATGCATATCGTTATTCGTATTGCAGGTGGTAACTACGTTGAAAATCAGGCCTTAAATCTTGACTATGATGCTTATAAAAAGCTAAGAGAATCATTTGGTGAATTAGGACTTGGTGTATTAACTGGTATTGATGTACCTGATGAATCAGTAGGAGTTAAGGGTAGCAATATTACAGCTGGGAATATGCTTGACTTTGCGATCGGTCAGTATGATACCTATACTACTGTACAGCTGGCTCAGTATATCTCAACAATTGCCAATGGTGGAAAGAGATTAAAGCTGAACCTGGTAAAAGATGCATGGTATAACGATAACGGAGAAAAGATCGTAGTCTATAATAACGGTATTACTGTATTAGATAATTTATCTGAAGAATATGGAACTTACTTTGCTAGAATCAGACAGGCCATGGTTGGAACGGTTAATTATGGTACAGTCCATGGGGCAATCAGTTCTGATTTAAAAGCAGGAGGTAAAACTGGAACTGCCGAAGTTATTATCTATGAAAAAGATGAGAATAAAACATATTGTAGAGATAACCGTGCCTTTGTAGGTTTTGCTCCTTATGATAATCCTAGAGTGGCTTTTGCCTGTGTAGCTCCTAATCAGGAAACTGTTAATGGTGTATCAGATTGTATCTTGATTGCTAATGATGCATTCAGATATTATAAAGAAAATTACGGATATTAAAAAAAATAGTAGCAATTTATTTTCTTTTATGTTATTATTATTTAGCAAACAACTAAGAGTGGAGGTGTCAAAATGAGAGACAATATTATCTATAGATGTACAGAATGTGGTGAAGAAAACTATATCGGTACTAAAAACAAAAGATTACACCCTGAAAGAGTAGAAATTAAAAAATACTGCCCTAGATGCAATAAGAAAACTACTCACAAGGAAAAGAAATAAAAATTGGAGTGCTTGCACTCCTTTTATTTTAGATTGAAAGGAGAATGGGATGAAAATAAGAAGAATAGTTGTTAGTGATTTTATGACTAACTGTTATATTTATTATAATGACAATGAAGCTTTTATTATTGATCCAGGTGCTGATGCACCAAAAATCAGAGCTTTTATCAATGAACATCAATTAAAGGTGATTGCAATATTGTTAACTCATGGCCATATTGATCATATAGGGGCAGCTCAGGTACTTTCTGAACAATACCAATGTGATATCTATATCCATTGCTATGATGAAAAATTGTTAAGAGATCCATCATTGAATTTATCTGAACAGTTTGGTATGCGTTATTCTACGAATGTCCCTGTTAAGTTTTATTTAAAACATATGGAAATCAATGGCTACGAAATGATTATTCATCATACACCAGGTCATACACCAGGTTCAGTTATGATCGAATTTGTGAAGGATCATATTATTTTTAGTGGAGATACTTTATTTAATCATAGTATTGGCAGAACTGATTTTCCTTCATCTAATTATCAGGAAATGATGCAATCTATCGCTTATATCAAGACCTTAGACTATGATTGTCAGGTTTTACCAGGACACAATGGAATTACCACTTTGCAATGTGAGATCCATGAAAATCCTTATTTCAGGTGATTAATATGGATAAAAGAGTTTGTGCCATTTTACAGATCCTGCTAAAACAGGATCAGGCGATCACGTATAAGGAAATTCTAGAGATTCTAGAAAAGGAACATCATATTTCCTGTAATATTAAAACCATTAGAACAAGTATTCAGCAGATCAATACCTTTTATTCTATGATTTTTGGTATTAATAATGCTATTAAGGTTACTAAGAAAAAGGGAGCTTATTTTGTGGATGAAATCATAAAAGAAGGGGAACTTCAATTTTTATTTGATGCTTTAACAACCAATACTTCAGTATCCTCTCTAGATGGATATGAGCTTTATCGAAAAATCACAAAGCTGATTTCCCAAAAGAATCTAAAGGAATATCAGGATGGACAAAAAAATAATGAAACCTTAACCTATTTAAATACTATTTTTGAATGTATCAACAATGAAGAATGCATCAAATTCAATTATATTGATTACACTTTTGATGAGGGAACCTTAAAGATAGAAAATAGAAAATATGGTGATTTAGATGTTCTTACTGTTTCTCCTTATGAGGTTTATATGGATAATAGCAGATACTATTTATATGGTTATTCTTCTTTTCATAAGGAATGCAGAACCTTTAGAGTAGACCGTATGAGAATTGTAAGAAGCAATGGAAAAACACAATTTGAAAATAAAAAGGATGAAATCGATGTAAAGAGCAATATTAGCCATTCCGTTAATAATTATAACTCTGATGAAGAAATCAAACTTGAGCTTTTATGTGATAAAAATTCATTACGTTCTGTAGTAGATCAGTTTGGTATAGATCTAAAAGTAAAACAAACTGATGATCCACAACAGCTTCATATTACAATTGATCGTGTTAATCGATCACCAGGATTAATTGGATGGCTGATGATGATGTCTACCAGTATTAGCGTTTATGGACCTTCATCATTGATCACTGATATGAAAGATAATTTATCTAAATCATTAGCAAAATATAAATAAAAAAGGGGAGCCATCAAGCTCCCTGTTTCATTACTTTAATAATCCCATTTCGATCATCTTATTACCGATATCGATTGAGTTATAAGCAGCACCCTTCATTAACTGGTCTCCAACGATCCACATAGATAATACATTATCTCTATATAGATCCTTTCTTACACGACCAACATGAACTAATTCATCTCCGATAAAGTCAATTGCCATTGGGTAAACCTGGTTAGCAATATCATCACATAAATGAACACCATGAGAATGAGCTAATAAATCAAATACTTTATCCATATCGATTGGTTTCTTTGTTTCGATAGTTACAGATTCACTATGACCTCTAAGTACAGGAATACGTACACAAGTAGCATTTACTTCGATATCCTTATTGAAGATCTTCTTTGTTTCGTTAACCATCTTTAATTCTTCTTTTGTATATCCATTAGTTAAATCGAATTTATCTACCTGTGGAATTGCATTGAAGGCAATCTGGTAATGCTTTTTATCCGATGCACAAGGTAATGTATTACATTTAACTTCTTCACCAGCTAAGTAAGCTCTTGATTGTTCATATAATTCAGTCATACCAGCAACCCCAGCCCCAGAAACAGCCTGGTAAGTAGACACTGTAATTCTTTGAATATCAAATTCTTCATCTAATCGATTTAATGCACTAGCCATGATAATTGTTGTACAGTTTGGATTAGCAATAATTCCATGATGATCCTTTAATGCATAAGCATTAACTTCAGGTACAACTAATGGACAGTTAGGATCCATTCTAAAATATGAAGTATTATCGATATTTACGCAACCAGCTTTTACTGCATATTCCATATATTTAGCTGAGATAGATCCTCCAGCTGACCAGAAAGCAACTTCAACCCCTTCAAAGCTGTTTTCAGTTAATTCTTCAACAACGAACTTCTGTCCATCCTGTTCCAATACTTTACCTACAGAACGTTTAGAAGCTAAACATTTAATACTTTCATATGGGAAGTTATATTGTAAGATACATCTTAACATTTCTCTTCCTACTGCTCCAGTTGCCCCAACAATGGCACATTTAAATTTTCTTTCCATTTTAATAACCCTCTCTTATTTTATAAATAATTCATGAATTAAAGCCTGAGCTTTATTTACATCATCACGATCAATATAGCATGAGATATTGATTTCTGAACATGAAGTCATTTCTACATGAATATCATTGCTTTCTAATGTATCAAAGATCTGATTGAAAATACCGTGATGTGATTTGATTCCAACCCCAATAATAGAAACCTTTCCAATATTTCCTCTGACAATAATTCTCTTTGCGTCTAATTCTTTCTTTAAATCATTACAGATCTTAGTAGCTTTAGGTAAATCTTCATCATTAATAATAAATGAGATATCTGCTTTCCCTCCACCAACTAAAGCCTGATTAAATACATTTACATTGATAGCTGCTTCATCAATGGCATTGAATAATTTGCTAGGAGCGTTTCCTGTGCTATCAATTCCTACAAGTGTGATACGTGCTTCATTCATGCTTCCTGTTACGCCTGAAATCAACATTTCATTTAAGTTTTCTTGAACCATTCTATCATCTCCTATAACATATGTTCCTCTTCTAAAATCAAAGCAGCTTCTTGCGTGAATTTCTATTCCAAATTTTGCTGCCAGCTGAACGCAGCGGTGATTTAATACCTTAGCTCCATTGCAGGCAAGCTCCAGCATTTCTTCATAGCTGATATAAGCAATCTTCTTTGCATCGGGAACAATTCTAGGATCGGCAGTATAGATCCCATCAACATCTGAAAAGATATCTACACGTTTTGCCCCAACACCAATAGCAAGTGCTACAGCTGATAGATCACTTCCACCTCTACCTAGAGTTGTGACCTTACCTTCCTCACTGATTCCCTGGAAACCAGGTACAATAATAACATCGAATTCTTCTAATTTATTTAGAAGAATAGTACCATCTACTTTTTCAATATCAGCATTCTGATAGATAGAATTCGTATGGATCCCAATTTCACTAAAGGTAGCAGTAGTAGCATTGATTCCCTTACTGGCTAGTTCAGATTTAATTACAAGAGAGGAAATAGTTTCACCCATACTCATTAAACGGTCTATTTCTTCCCCAGTTAACGATTCCTTTCTGACATTTGAAAGTAGAGTATCTGTTGCATATGGATCACCATATCTTCCCATCGCTGAAACTACAGCAATTACTTTTTTACCTTTATTTAGCTGACGTTCGATATGCTCATACATTTTCTTTCGAGTTTCAAAGGATCTTGTTGAGGTTCCTCCAAACTTTTGAACGATCAAGTTCATATTAATCCCTCACCTTGTAAATAGAATAATTTTCTGCATCACCAATAGCATCAATTAATGCATCATATTCAATTGTACGAGTAATATAAATATGTTCATTCTTTTCACTATAGTAATATTCATAATCAAGATCTAGATCGTGATCACTTCTGACAAAATATCTAGATTCAGTGATTGGTTTAATATTTATAATATCTTTATTGCGATATTGCCATTTTGTATTCTGTTTTGTTTTTAAAATATCTCCAACTACAGCAGAAGCAGTGACATATCTACCAGCGCCTTTACCGTAGAATAATACATTGTCTACATAATCTCCAGAGATCTCTACAACATTGTATGCCTGCATTACATTTGCCATCATATTATTTAAGTTGATCAAAGTAGGGCAGATATCAATATAATAGTTATCCTGATCCTTTTTACAAGTAGCTAATAACTTAATACGATAACCTAATTTCTTAGCGAAATCCATATCCTTTTTAGATACCTTACGAATACCGATTGGTTTGATCTTATCAAAATCAACAAATCCATCAAATGAATTATTTGCTAAGATCGTGATCTTATGAGCTGTATCGATTCCGTCAATATCTAAGCTAGGATCAGCTTCAAGGAAACCAAGACTATCAGCAATAGTCATTGCCTGATCAAAATCCAGATTATCTGTTTCCATTAACGATAAAATAAAGTTAGTAGTTCCATTTAAGATCCCGTTGATTTCACTGATGTTATTTCCTCTTAACATTTCAAATTGAGGAGTTAATACAGGAATACCCCCACCAACAGCAGCTTCATAGAATACATGAACATTATTTTCGTTAGCCTTTAAAAGAATTTCTTTTCCATAGTGAGCAATTAAAGCCTTATTGGCAGTAACTACATGTTTTTTAGCTTCTATAGCTTCAAGGATAATTCTTTTAGCAATTGTTAAACCACCAATCAGTTCAACAACAACATCTACTTCATCATCTGCAATGACATCTTTATAATTTTTTGTGTGAATTACACCTGCAGGTAAATCTACATCTTCCAATGCACAACCGTATTTCACGATCACGTCTTCCTGCATGTAATCTTCTAATCTTTTTCTTTCTTTAGTCAGGATATCAACAACCCCATATCCAACTGTTCCAAGTCCGATTACACCGATGACCATAATTTTTCCCCCATATTCTAAAATCTATCTAATAGCTAATTAGATATGTTAAACATTATACAATAGATATCTTTAAAGTGTCAAATTTTTTTGTGAAATCCTAATTATTTTATCTATTTGTAATTTGTTTAAGCGAAACTACCTTAATTATGGTTTTTTAGTTTGACAAACTTCTCTAAATTATATAAAATTTCGTTTATAGAAAGTGAGGGGGACTATATGTCAGATTTAACATATATCAGCACAAGAGGAAATCAGGCACCTATTGATTTCTATACTGCTATTTTACAGGGTATCGCAAAAGATGGGGGATTACTGGTACCTGATTTTAAATTACCACAGCTAGATTTAGCTTCTTTAAAAGATCTAAACTATGTTGATCTTGCTACTGAAGTATTAGTAAACTTTGTAGGAGATGAAGCTAAAGAAGATATTAGAAAAGCATGCATGGCAGCTTATCAGTCTGGTTCCTTTGATGAGGGAATTGTACCAGTTGCCAAGGCTGGTGATATTTTTGTAACTGAATTATTCCATGGACCTACAGCTGCTTTTAAGGATATGGCATTAACTATGCTTCCACATTTTATGACTATGTCATTAAAACAAAAACAGGAAGATCGTCAGGTTATGATTTTAACAGCTACTTCAGGAGATACAGGTAAAGCTGCTCTAGAAGGATTTAAGGATGTTGAAAATACAAATATTTTAGTATTCTATCCACAGGATGGAGTATCTGCTATTCAAAAACAGCAAATGGTTACGCAGACAGGTAAAAATGTTGAAGTAGTAGGAATCTATGGTAACTTTGATGATGCTCAATCAGCCGTTAAAAAAGCCTTTGTTTCAGAAGAATTAAAGGAAGTTGCTGATCAACATCATGTATTCCTTTCTTCAGCTAATTCAATTAATATCGGTCGTTTAATTCCACAGATCGTTTATTATTTCCATTCTTATTTTGAATTAGTCAGAAAAGAAGAAATAAAATTAGGAGATCAGATCAATTTCTGTATTCCAAGTGGTAACTTTGGAAACTGCTTAGCTGGTTATTTAGCTAAATATATGGGCTTACCAGTTAAGAAATTTATTGTTGCCAGCAATCCAAATCATATTTTAACTGATTTCTTTACAACAGGAAAATATGATATTAACCGTGAATTCTACACTACTACAGCTCCAGCTATGGATATTATTATTTCAAGTAATCTTGAAAGATTAGTTTATTTCTTAGCTGATCAGGATGCCTCAGTAGTAGCTAAATATTATGATGATCTATCTAAAACAGGAGTATATTCTATCGATGAAAAGATGTTTGCAAGAGTTCAAGAAGAATTCTATGCAGGCTATGCAACTGAAGATGAAATACTTGCTAGCATTAAAGAAATGTATGAAACAAATAACTATTTATTAGATACACATACAGCTACTGGATACAATGTAATTAAGAAATATCAGGCAGAAACTAAGGATCCAACTAAGATCTGTTTATTATCAACAGCATCTGCTTATAAATTCCCAGAATCTGTATATGAAGTATTAAGTGGAAATAAGGTTGATTCATACGATGCAATCGATAAATTAAGTGAATTTACTCATTTAGATATTCCTGCACCAATTAAAGGAATCAAGGATCGTGAAGTATTACATAAAACAACTATCGATCGTAAAGATATCATTACCTTTATCAAGGGTCGTTTAGAAGCTAAATAGGAGAGAAAACAATGAAAGTTAGAGTAAAAGTACCTGCAACCAGTGCCAACCTTGGGCCTGGGTTCGATGTTTCTGGTTTAGCATTATCTATGTATAATGAATTTACATTTGAATTAATTGAAGAAGGAATCAAGATCACAGGATGTCCTGAACAATTCTGTAATGAAGATAATATGACTTATCAGGCTTTTAGAGTAGCAGCAAAAAAATGTAACCTTGAATATTCTGGAGTTCATATTGACTGTATTTCAGGTGTGCCATATACTCGTGGTTTAGGTTCATCTTCTACCTGTATTGTAGCTGGGATCGTAGGAGCTTATGCTTTTGTTGATCGTGCAGAAGACCGTAAGGAAATCTTAGAATTAGCTACTAAAGTAGAAGGACATCCAGATAACGTTGCTCCTGCAGTTTATGGAGGAATGACTGTTTCTGTAATGGAAGAAGATTCAGTGGTAACCTTAAATATTCCAATTAAACATGATTATCGTTTTGTAGCCTTTATTCCACCATTTACCCTATCTACAGAAAAATCTAGAGCTATCCTTCCTACTGAAGTAACTCGTAAGGATGCTATTAAAAACGTATCTCATTTAGCCTTATTGACAGCCAGTCTGATCAATGGATATGATGAAGGATTAAAAACTGGATTTAAGGATTTCTTACATCAACCTTACCGTGGACATCTGATCGAAGGTTTCTTCGATATTATTTCTGTTTTAAGAAGTGATGAACAGGTATTAGGAGCTTATCTATCTGGAGCTGGACCAACTATTATGGCTGTGATCAATGCTAATGATAAGATGGGTGTAGTTAGAATGAAAGAAGAACTAGGTAGTCTAATCGATGGCTGGGAAGTTAAAAAGCTTGAATTAGATATGCGTGGTTATACATGTGATTATGAATAATCAGGATCATGAAATGGCTAAGGAAACGATCTTAGCAACCTTAAAATATGAAACCTTAAATTTAACGGATCATGAAGTCGATCTTCTAATACAGGATCTTTATGAACTGATTATTTCTATTGGTGGAGATTTCACTAAACAGAATATCAGATATTATCTATTAGAATATATTAAGAATGATTTCTATCCAAGGTTTAGAGCGATTCATAAAAACGAATTATAAAGATGATAAACTTTATCATCTTTTTATTTTTATTTAAATAGTAAATATGGTAAAATGATGTAGAGGATGTGGTATGAATGAATGAAAAACTAATTACAGATTATATTGATCAGCATACTTCCAGCTATGTAAAGAAGTATCAGTTCAATTCCTATCTGAAAAAGAATGATCATTTTTATAAATTTCACTATTATATGCGTGATAATCAGTTGCAGGAGATCAGCATCTTCTTTGAATTAAATGATTATGATGGTATACAGACTACTTTTACTGAAGATATCAATGAGTATGAAAAGGCAGCTATTATTACGGATGCTCTGAAACATATAAAGAAAATCAATCATAACAGTACAGTTACACCAAAACAGATCAAGGAATTTATTAAACTGAAAAATTTCTATAATGTTACCAGTGAAGATATAGTTGTTATTTTAAACTATATTCTATATCACCATGGCATCAATCAAAAATCAATCGATATTTTTTATAGCTGTTATCTGAATCATTTTAATGATCTGATCGAACAGAAGGATTTTCACCAGTGCCTTGTGGAACTGACGGCTATCTTTGATACTATTATGTATGAAACCTTCTGGACTGGTACTTTTAATGACTATTTAGATCAGCAGTATTATTTGCATCTGTTTTACATCAAAACCATTTTTAATATAATCATTCATAAGATGAATACTTCTGTATTGGTTTATAAGGATGAAATACATTATCTTTTATCTAATATTTTTCATTATCCACGTTTTACCTTATGTCTATTAAGCTCGATCGATGAATTGGAAATCGATGAAACAACAATGAATATATTGATCAATACAGTGACGATCACTTTAAATGATCTTGAAGTAAAGGATGGTAAAGATACGATCGAATATATTAAGGGATTGTATTATTATGATTTGAATCGTATCAAGGATATTGTACAGGAATTATTTAAAAGTATAACAGAAGATATCATTAGACTGTTGAATCATGATATGCAGGTCACTTTAGGAAAATATTTTTTAGATAAATATGGGTATGATATTTTAATTAATGCATTTGCTTTGGATTATGATTCGTATTTATTTAGTGCATTTAAAATCAAGGATATTCCTGTTGAATATCATCCAATTCTAAAAGAACAGCTGAAAAAAGCAATCTATTATTATAAAGAGCTGTTAGATTATCCAGATACAAAATTAAAGGCACTTGAACAGATCATGTTTATTAATCGTCTGATCCTGGAAAATTTTAAGGATACAATGTATAAGGAATAAAGGGGGAATTAGATATGAAGAAAAGAACTAAAATTGCTGTTGCTGCTACCTCTGTAGGAGTAGTGGGGACATTAGTTTATTTAGCTGAAAAGGCTGCAAAAAGCTTAACAAAAAAGGAAGAAATTGAATCTGTAGATCTAAAGGAATTAAAGGAAACAAGAATTCGCAATAATAAGGGACAGACTTTAACTGGTTATTTTACAGATCATGATTATGATACTACTATGATCATTATTCATAGCTTAAGAACTAATGGTACAGATATGATTTCCTACTATGATTATTTTAAAGAAAAGCTGCCAGCTAATTATTTATTGATCGATTTAGCTGGATATGGTAAAAGTGATGGGGAACATATTACTTTAGATGATTCCTATGAAGAAGATCTAATAGGATGGATCAGCTATCTTAAACGATTAAATCAGAAAAATATTATCCTGTTTGGTAAACAGTTAGGAGCTAATGTCATTTTAAATTCTCTTGATCGATTGAAGGTAATCCCTGAAATTAAATGTATTATTTCAGATGGTGCTTCAGTTTCGAATGAAAAGATGATCAACGATGAAATTAATCAAATGTATCCATTGCTTCATAATATTATTGGTTTTATCACTAAATTAATATTGAAATATCAGTATCATATTCCATTTAGTCATTTAAATATTTTAGATAATCTACATAACTATGATCGTCCAATTTTATTTATTCAATCTAGAAACGATCCTATGGGAAAACTGAAGAATGTATTTAAGATCTATAACGCTAAAAAAGATGAAAAGGAATTGATCTTATTAAAGGATGCTGCGTATCTGTATGAATATGAAGATGAAAACGATCCATATTACAGTACAATGCTAGATTTTATTAAGAGCAAATTATAAACGTTTCCATTTTTTGAAAATAACTCTAAAAGAGTTATTTTTTTTGTATAATAAGTAAAGAGAACAATATAGGAGGAAAGTAAAATGGCAGAAAAAAAACCTGTTAAAATTGTAACTATTGGTGGTGGTTCTTCATATACACCTGAATTAATGGAAGGTTTTATTAAAAGATATGATGAATTACCTATTAAAGAAATCTGGTTAGTTGACTGTGAAAGAGGAAAAACTAAACTTGAAATCGTAGGTGCTATGGCACAAAGAATGTGGGATGCAACTCCTTATGGTGTCAAAGTACATTTAACTTTAGACCGTAGAGAAGCATTACCTGGAGCTGATTTCGTAACTACACAATTCCGTGTTGGATTATTAGATGCACGTGTTAAAGATGAAAGAATTCCTTTCTCTTATGGTATGTTAGGACAGGAAACAAATGGTGCTGGTGGTATGTTTAAAGCATTTAGAACAATCCCAGTAATCTTAGATATCGTTAAAGATATGAAGGAATTATGTCCTGATGCATGGCTGATCAACTTTACTAACCCATCTGGTATGGTTACTGAAGCTGTTATTAAACATGGTGGATGGAAGAAATGTATTGGTTTATGTAATGTTCCAGTTGGTGCATTATTATCAGAACCACCTATGTTTGGTTTAACTGAAAGAGAATGTATCCATCAGTTTGCTGGTTTAAACCATTTCCATTATCATAAAGTAACTGATAATCGTGGTAATGATTTAACTGATAAGATCATTGATAATATGTATAAAGATGTTGATGATGGTACTCCAGCTAATATTCATGATGTTAAGTTCTTAAAGGATCATATGAAACAGATCCAGCTGATTCCATGTGGATACCACAGATATTATTATATGCATGATGAAATGTTAAAACATGGTATTGAAGAATTCAATACAGTTGGTACTCGTGCTCAACAGGTAAAACAGACTGAAGCTGAATTATTTGAATTATACAAAGATCCTAAATTAAACTACAAACCTGAACAGTTAACTAAACGTGGTGGTACTCATTACTCTGATGCTGCTTGTGAATGTATCAATTCTATTTATAATGATAAGAGAACTCATATGGTAGTATCTACACAAAATAATGGTGCAATCGCTGATTTACCATATGATTGTATCGTTGAAATCTCTTGTATTATTACTGGTAAGGGAGCTATGCCTTTAAACTGGGGACATTTTGCACCTTCAGAAAGAGGTTGGGTACAAATGATGAAGGCTATGGAAGAATGTGTAATCGAAGCTGCTATTACTGGTAACTATGGTTTAGCATTAGCTGCCTTTGAAATGAATCCACAGGTTGAACATGGACATGTTGCTCAGACTGTATTAGATGAATTATTAATTGCTCATGAAAGATATTTACCACAGTTTGCTGATAAGATCGCTGAATTAAAAGCAAAGGGTGTAACAATCAAAGATGATGTAGCTAGAGAAATCTACGAAGCTGGTTTATAAAAAACATTTAGACCTATCCATAAGGGTAGGTCTTTTTAAATAAAAAAGCGATACATAAAGTATCGCAGTGTGAATTCATTATTTAATAATAATTCCTTCTTTTGGTGCACCAGCAGCATTAGCTTCATCAGTATCGATATGCATAGCAGTAGCATAGCTAGCGCTAACTCTACATACAACATCACCGAAAGTTAATGATCTACCGTTAGTTTCAACCTGAACACCAACGATCTGTCCATTAGTTACACCAAATTTTTCAGCATCTTCAGGTGTTAAGTGGATATGTCTCTTAGCAGCAATTACACCTTCAGTTAATTGAACTTCACCAGCAGGTCCTCTTAAGATACAACCAGCAGTACCTTCGATATTACCTGATTCTCTAACTTGAGCAACTACACCAACTGTTCTAGCATCAGTTAATGATAATTCTACTTGAGTTTCTTTTCTTTCAGGTCCTAATACAGAACATTTTAATGATCCTTTAGCTCCTACAACTTCAACTTTTTCTGCACAAGCAAATTGACCTGGCTGAGATAAATTTTTCTTGTTAGTTAATTGATATCCAGCTCCAAATAATGCTTCTACATGTTCTCTGCTTAAATGTACATGTCTAGCAGATGTTTCAACAATAATTTTGTCCATTTTTCGTTTTCTCCTTCTCTTATCTTACTTATTTTATTCTACTACAAAAACAAACTTTTTTAAAGATAAATCTATTTAAATATCTAGAAATGTCAATATAAATTAGTTGTTGACAACTAATTATTTAGAGTAGTAAAATATAAATAACTAATAAATGGTGAAAGGAATGATTATTTATGGCAATGTTTGACAAATTAATTGAAAACTTAAAAGCAAGTCGTAAGACTATTGTATTTACAGAAGGTACTGATGCTCGTATCTTATCAGCTACAGACAGATTGATCAAAGAAGATCTAATGAATGTAATTCTTTGTGGTAATGTTGATGCAGTTCAAAAGGCAGCTAAAGACGGTGGATATGATATCGCTAAAGCTGAAATCTTAGATCCTGAAACTTATGAAGGAATGGCTGAAATGGTAGAAACTATGGTTGCTTTAAGAAAAGGAAAAATGACAGAAGAACAATGTAAAGCTTCTTTAGCTAAATCTAACTATTTTGGTACTATGCTAGTTAAAATGGGTAAAGCTGATGCTTTATTAGGTGGAGCAACTTATTCAACAGCTGATACTGTAAGACCAGCATTACAGCTGATCAAAACAAAGAAGGGTGCTAACCTTGTAAGTTCTTCATTTATCTTATTTAGAGAAAAAGATGGTGTAGAAGAAAAATTAGCAATGGGTGACTGTGCAATCAATCTAGGATATACTGATAAATTAGATAAAGATGGTAATGTAGTTTTATCAGCAGCAAGAAAATTAGGAGAAGTAGCAGTTGAAACAGCAAAGACTGCTTCATTCTTTGGAATTGATCCAAAGGTTGCAGTTTTAAGTTTCTCTACTTATGGATCAGGAAAAGGTGGTACTGTTCAATTATCTCACGATGCAGTTATCGAAGCTAGAGCAATCGATCCTGATTTAGTAATCGATGGTGAATTCCAGTTCGATGCAGCTGTATCTCCAGTTGTAGCTAAAACAAAATGTCCAGATTCTAAAGTAGCTGGACAAGCTAATACATTTATCTTCCCATTAATTGAAGCAGGTAATATTGGTTATAAGATTGCTCAAAGATTAGGTGGATATGCAGCTTATGGACCAATCCTACAGGGATTAAATGCTCCAATCAATGATTTATCGCGTGGTTGTGATGCAGATGAAGTTTACGCAATGGCAATTATTACAGCAGGAATGGCATAAAATAAATTTCTAAAGGGAGTGGCACTTTTGCCACTTTTTTTATTACTTAGATGTAAATAAGGTTATTTTATGTTATAATGGGGAAGAATATAAATAGGAGGGAGAAATAATGCATAATGTTATTCAATTATTTACTCTTAGTAATCTTACTTCGTCATTAAGAATCATAGTAGATATCGGAATTATCTGGCTGATTTTCTATTATGCTTTAAAGCTGGTTCAGACCAACTATAGAACATTACAGATCGTTAAAGGAATCATCGTTATTTTACTCATTCGTTTAGTATCTAAAACCTTTGATCTTGAAGGGGTAGAATATATTGTAGATGCCATTATGAACTGGGGAGTTATCGCTCTGATCATTGTTTTCCAGCCAGAAATTCGTTCTGTCCTAGAAAAAATTGGTCAGGTCAATCTAAAAAACAGTTCACGTATTGATTTAGATGATCAAAGTAGAGAAGAACTGGTTAATGAGTTAACTAAAGCTGTCAATTATTTAGCTAATAATAGAGTAGGAGCGATCATTTCCATTGAAAGAAGTCAATCTTTAGAGGATTATATCGAAAAAGCAACTCCTATCGATGCTATGGTCACTTATGATCTTTTATTAACTATCTTTTATGAAGGTACGACTTTACACGATGGGGCAGTTATTATCCGTAATAATCGTATTGCCTGTGCTAGTGCATTCTATCCACCAACACATCGCGAATTGCCTCCTGTTTATGGGGCTAGACACCGTGCTTCAATTGGTTTATCTGAAGTATCGGATGCATTAACGATCGTTGTATCTGAGGAAAGTGGAAATGTAAGCTTTGCCTTAGGTGGACAACTTATTAAGGTTCCATTAGTTGAATTTAAGGATCAGCTGCAAAAGGAATTGTTTAAAGTCAATAAGGAGGTAAGTAAGGATGAATAAAAATGATAAAAAATCTTCTGACTTCTTTCTAGACTATATGAAAAAGCAGCAGGAAAAAGCTGCTAATACAAATGGAGATATCAATAATAAGGAAAGTAGTTCTAATCCAATTACAAGTAAGATCATTCATTTGATCAATTTTGTAATGGAACTCATCAATAATCTGCTATATTCTTTATTAGCCAATAGAAAGACGATGGCTTTGCTTGCTTTAGTATTAGCTATTATATTCTATGTATCAATAAAAGGCGAAGATCAGACGAAAAATGATGTTTTAGATGATATAGAGGTGATCGCTCTTAATCTTTCTGATGATTATATCGTGGAAGGAATTCCTGATACAACTAGTATCTTAGTTCAGGGTACTTCTTTACAGCTTCAGCTTGCTAAATTATCTAACTGCTATGTTTATGTAGATCTATCTGGTTACCAGGAAGGATCTTATTCTGATATTTCATATTCCATTGCTGGTTTATCAGGAGGAGCAACCTATCGTATTTTAACTGATAAAAGCAGTATTGATATCTATAAAAAGGAATCTGCTGTATATCCATTAACATATAAAATTATTAATGAAGATCTGATGAATACGGATAAGGTTCTTCAAAAGCCAAAGCTATCCCTTGATTCTGTAACGGTCTATGGTAAAGAAAGTGATCTAGAAAGGATCAGTACAGTAGCTGTCGAAATTGACCTGGATCATGTAAGTGATTCAACGATTTTATCGTGTCCATTTAAAGCCTACGATCAGTATGATAATGAAATAACAACGATCTCTTTTGATCAGAAGACCTTAAATGTTGATCTGAAACTTGCTGATGCTTCTAAACAAATCAATATCAAGCCAATATTTATTGGTTTAAATGATAATCAGGCTGTTTCAAGTATTTCCTATAATATCAGTGCATTATATTATTATGGATCTGAGAAAAAGCTTGAACAGTATTCTGAATTAAAGGTTGAAATCAATTTAGCTAATATGGATGAAAATGGGGTAATTTCTAATATTAATTTAGATATTCCATCAGATGTTGATGCTTCTGATACCACTCTTCAGGCTACAGTTACTTTAGAAAGTAAAACAAGTAAAACCTTTACTGGTATACCTGTTGAAATCAGATTACCTGAAGGTAATGAATCCACAGTTTCTACTACTTTATGTACTGTAAAATTAGTCGGTTCTGCTACTCGTTTAAATTCAATATCAATTGAAGATATATCTTGTTATGTAGCTGTTACTGATTTAAGTGTGGAGGATCAAACATTACCTGTCAATGCAACATGTACGGATAACCTATTAACCTGTGAGGTTGTGAGTCCTGTTGAGCTTTCAGTTAATGTACATATCAAAAATGATTAGGAGGTAGTATATGAAAAAAATCATTTATTTACTGATTCTATCTTTAGTACTATGTGGCTGTACGAAAGAAACTCAAAATACACAGAATGAAAATACAGAAGAAATTATAGCTGTAGCAGAGGGTTCATCAAGTACTTCCTATCGTACGATCGTAAGTAATATAGGTACTGATACTCGAGAAATCTTTAATACAGTTTTCTCAAGTAATCAGATCGATGCGACTAAGATTGGTAGAGGGCTTGAATTGATCAGCCTTGATTATTTCTCTGTAGACGACTATTACATGAAGGAAAGTGAACATATGACCTATAAGATCCAGACAGAAGAAACTGGGGATTATTTCCATATTATGAAACGTCCTGATGTATATGAAGAAACTTCTATTCAGCCATGGAGTGATGATATTGTAGATGGAGTAGACTCATGTGTTATGTTTGCTTCTCTTTATGCAGTAGACTTTTATAAGTCTAGTTCTAATGGTTATGAATTTGGAGGAATGGCTATTACTGCTGTTATTAATCCTGATTATACGGATTCTGATACAGGGATCACAACGACCTATTCTGAAGAAACTATTCAAAGCTACGCAAAAGCTGCAATACCAAAAATCTATAAATACTATTCAACTGAAAGTAAGTATACTGAATTAAGTACTTTACCAATTTTAATCATGGTCTATGAAAAAGCTTCAGCTACTGATGTTTATGATGGACGTTATTTATATTCATGCTACTGCAGTAATGGATCGGTAGGGGAAATCAAGGATGTAAATCAGCACACCTATGTATTTGCTAGTGATGCAGCCAGCAAAGCTGATTCTACAACTGCCAGTGAATTTGTGTTATTCAGATCTAAATTAAAAGAAGCTTCAGTTGATTCCGTTGGGGTAGTAGCAACTGGTGAATATTTCGAGGGTACTATTCAATCTATGACTATAGAAGTCAATGCTGTCTTTAAAGTATATGATGAATATAAAGCTATCGGACAATATATCGCTCAATTATTAAATGATGGAGCCTTTAGTGAGAACTTTGAAATCAAGGTCAAATTAAATAATAATGCCCAGACAATAGGAATTATAATTAAAGAAAAAGACGGAAAAGCAAGCTTTTATATGCTTTAAAATGAACAAATGACTATACAAAATTAAAATAATTTGTTATGATAATCAAGAAGGTGGTAAAGATATATGGCAAAGCAAAAGAAAAGTTTTTTTAGATGGTATTATATTATACCTATTGTCTTGATTGTAGCTGTTGGAATCTTTGTTTATGTGATCTTTGGTGATTCTTCTAATAATGAACCTGTATATGGTAGAAGATGTGAGGAAGTAGAAACTGAAATTACATCAGATCAGATCAAAGCTGCAAATACAGCCATTGCGAATATAGATGGAATGGTTTCTGGTAATGTAGAAGTTAACTGCAATACAGTAAATATTACTATTACCTACAATGAATCAGTAGATTTACAGACTGCTGAAACAATTACTGATTCAATTACTCATTTAATTGATGATGCATTAGGATTTGAAAAATACAATGAATCCGATCCATACAGTAAGATCTTTAGTAATAATGAACTGGATCGTATGTATGATATCCAGATCATCGCATATAGTGCAAACGATCAGTTTGAATTATTTGGTTATAAACATTATCAGATAGAAGAAGTTGTTTATACAAGTAATGTAGCAAGAGATCAATCTTTAGTTGATAACCTTTATTCTTCTCAGGGTATTACAACTGAAGAAAATCAATAAAAAGGAGGATAAACGAGCTTGATGCTCGTTTTATTTTGAAAATGAAAGAAAATATATATTTTGAAGCTACCTGTATAGATTTGACTGTAGATGGTAAAGGGATCGTTAAAAATAATGGTCGTACTTACTTTGTTAATCATATGCTGGTAGGAGAAACAGGAAAGCTATTGATCATAAAAGAACTTAAGAGCTATGGGGTAGCAAGATTAATAGAATTAATAGATCCTTCTCCTTATCGAATAGAGCCAAGATGTTCAATTTTTAAGCAATGTGGAGGCTGTCAGCTGCAGCATTTAGATTATAGTAAACAGCTTGATATTAAGAAAAAAAGAGTAGAAGATGTAATGGAAAGAATTGCAAAGGTTGATATTCGCGTTCATGATGTAGTAGGTCAATCTGATCCATGGTTTTATCGTAATAAGGTACAGGTACCTGTAGGACTTGTTAAGGGTGAATTAGAAACTGGGTTCTATAAGCAGCATTCTAATGATATTATTCCAATGGAGCAATGTTTTATTCAAAATGAAATATCTAACCAGTTAGTGAACCGTGTCAAGGAACTGTTAAGAAAATACCAGATCGAACCATATGATAAAATATCTCATAACGGTGTTGTTAGGCATATTCTTACAAAGTATGGGTTTCATTCTCATGAACTGATGCTGGTACTGATTGTAAGAAAGAAAAAATTCAAATATAAAAATACAATTGTTGAAGCTTTAGTTAAAGAATTTCCTATGTTGAAAAGTATAGTGTTAAATATTAATACTAAGGATGATAATGTTATTCTGGGAGATGAAGAAATCGTACTATATGGGAAGGATTATATAGTTGATACTTTAAATGGATTGAAATTCCATATTTCTTCTAAATCTTTCTATCAGATCAATCCTGAACAGGTTGAAAAATTATATACTAAAGCAATTGAATTAGCTGATTTTAAAGGAAATGAAAGAGTAATTGATGCATACTGTGGAATTGGGACGATAGGTTTATCTTTAGCTTCTAAGGTAAAAGAGGTTATTGGTGTAGAAATAGTTGATCAGGCAATAGAAAACGCTAAATATAACGCTAAATTGAATCATCTTGATAATGCAAAATTTGTAGTTGGGGATGCAGGTAAGTTTATGGTTAACTTAGCAAAGGCTAAGGAACATATTGATGTGGTTATTACAGATCCTCCTAGAAAAGGATGTTCAAAAGAATTTATTGAAGCAATAGATGTATTAAAACCTGATAAAGTAGTTTATATATCTTGTGATGTAAGTACTCAGGCTAGAGATCTTGCTTTGTTTAAAGAGATCGGATATACTGGAAAAGACGCTTATCCCTTTGACTTATTCCCACATACGATGCACGTTGAGAACATAGTATTGATGTCAAGGATTGAGAAATAATCGCTAAAAAGTGCTTAATTTAAGGGCTTTTTGGTAGTTTAAGAATTAGAGTGAAAATAGCTATTACTTTGTACGGAAACATATCCATATAAAGTAATAAAAAATTGAGTGAGTGGAATAGATGTTTTTATGACATCCAGGGTGCAAACTCAAATTGAGTGAGTGAAATAGATGGCATCTAATCCGGCCACTCGAGAGTTTTAGAAAAGTTGGGCAGTGGATTAGATGTCAGAAAAGAACTGTAGAAATCTTCGCAAAAATTACAAAGCCTATTACAGGAAAAGAAGGAGGATATTAATATGGATGAAGAAGAAATAATTGAAATACCTGAAGATGAAATTGAGATAATTGATATAGAAGATTATAAAGGCGAAGTTGGCGAATTATTCCATCAAATGCCTGATGTGGCTCATCCATTGATAAATGAAGCAAAACAAACTTTTCATAAAATTGAGAGTATGTTGTATTCAGCGCCATCATTTATAAACGCAGTAAAAGCAGCTATCCCGGATGCTACACTTCAAGCTGTTCTTACAGATGAACAAAAGAATCAGCTGGCAAAAGGTGCACTTAAACTTATGACCAAAAAAGATGGCTCGCTTATGGCCAATCTTGTTAACCCAGAAACCAATAAAATTGTATCTACTATTCCATTAAAAAGCGTACAAATGGCTCCTGAATTAACTCAAGCTATGACAAGTTTTTCGACACAAATGCAGATGGCACAAATTGCGGAACAGATACAAGAAGTGCAACTTGCAGTAGAAGAAGTAAGGCTGGGACAAGAATACGACCGCTTAGCAACAGCCTATAGCTGCCAACAAAAATTATTACAGGCGATGGCAATTAAGGACCCTAAATTACGTTCTATGGCCTTAATACAGCTTGCAGCTTCTGCCGAAGATAGTAGAAATCTATTGATGTTGAGCCAAAAGTCAAATGTTAAATTCATATCTGAACAACCGGAAGATTTTCTTGGTAAACTTCTAAATGGGGCAAAGCCAGAAAAGATCAATTCAAGGATGAACGAAATTAGAGAAAGTTTATGTGCAGTAAATATGGTTTCATTTACTGAAGCTATGGCCTATCAGGAAATGGGTGAAAGTGAAGCAGCCTATAAAAGTTTGTCCTATTATGGTGACTTTGTTAATGATACATATCTTACTGTTCCAGGGTTAGTTGAAAGACTTGATTTAATAGACCCATCACCAAAAAATTACTGGTCGCAAACATTACCGGATATAAAAGAAAAGATTAGTGCACTTCCTTGTGCTAGAGAACAACTTTTATTAGGAGATACTAAAGATGAAGAATAAAGTAGAAGAAATTAGATATTGTAAAAATAAAGATTGCAAGAAAGTTCTTCCTGCAGGTTATAAACACAAATACTGTGAGGCATGTAGAAATAAGCATGCGGAAACTGTCAAGACAGTTCTTAAAGGAGTTGGCGCTGGAGCGGCTACTTTAGCTAGCGTTGCAGTTGTAGTTGTTACAGGTGGCAAGATTAATCCTAAAGAATAACAAAAAACACCCTCCAGGCCATCATAGCTTGGAGGGTTAATTGTATCTATCCTCATCCTTCAATATCAATTTTCAATCCGGACTTAAGTTCCACTGTAAAGTGATCCTCATAAACCGTTATCTGTTGTAGCCATCTTTTTACAAGTGACTCATCAAATTCCGTTAAATCATTAGATTGTTGCTTGATGAAATCCTGTAAGTCGATAATACGCTTAATTGCTCATCACGAGAGTAGGTGTCAATGGTGGATTGCTCTTTTTGCTCTCTGAGTGCAAAGATCTGTTCTGCAATTTCATCATAGGCTTCTTTGTTGTTGGCCTTTTTAAGTAGTTCTTTTTGAAGGTCACTAAGTTTTCTATCAATGCTTTCAGTAGAACCGGTAGTTGATTCTCTGATGATTACAGTGATGTTCTTTTGCATCTGTTCCATATAATTTGATTTATTGGCTAAAAGCTTATTGATGGCAATTACAACAGCTTCTTGTAGATCAAGTTCATTGACGGTTCTTGCGTGGCATTCAAGACCGCTTGGTTCAAGCCTGCTTATGCAATGGAAGACGATTGATTTACATCTACGATTGTTCTATTTAATTCTTTTGAACAATTCTCCGTATTCTTCGCAAATTATAATCTGTGA
>R17__coassemble_196_pt1 | contig 43290 bp, 42 predicted proteins | sample R17__metabat2_high_PE_012 | metagenome-assembled genome bin R17 | reverse complement strand
GACCATGAGCCTCAGTAAAGTCTTCTTCCATATGGTCTATTAATCTTAGTATAGCTTCACTTTTGATTCCTACTTCTTCTGGCAATCCTCTTTCTAATTCTTTTTTATTCATTGATCATCCCTCATTTCTTGCTTAAATTATAAAAATAATTCTATATGATGTAAGTACGCACTTTAAAGTGCGTATATATGTAATTCATTTAATTGACATTGTAATTCTTTTGTTATAAAATAAAATACAAGGAGGGATATTAATGGCCCAAATGAGTTTTAGAATTGACGATGAATCTAAACAGTTATTTGAAAATTTATGTGAAGAATTAGGATTAACACCTAGTGCAGCTTTTACATTATTTATCAAAAAAATGATTAGAGAACAAAGAATTCCATTTGAAATATCCATTTACTCTCATGAAACTTTACTAGCCATGGAACAGGCTAAATTCAATCAAAATCTACATGGACCTTTTGATGATGTGGAAAGTCTAATGGCAGATTTAGATGCTGAAGATTAAATATACTAGTCAGTTTAAAAAAGATTACAAAAGCATAAGAAAAAGAGGATATGATTTACAAATATTAATTGATGTAATCAATAGACTAGCTAACCAACAAATATTAGATAAAAAGTTTCATGATCATGCTCTACACGGTAACTACGATGGCTTTAGAGAATGCCACTTAGAACCTGATTGGTTGTTGATTTATAGAATCGATGGTAATAACTTTATTTTAGTTGTTACTCGAACTGGATCACATTCTGATTTTATTCAAATAATCTATCCTATTTAATTATGTAAAAAGAGAATCTTTAAGATTCTCTTATTTGATTTCATAATCATAGGTTTCTAGATCAGCTTTTAAACTAATTGTATGTTCACCCTTCTGCCATGTAAAGATCATTACTGATCCTTCCACTTCCACCTTAAGATCAGCATCAAAGCCAAAGGCTGGATGAGTATTACGTAATCTTAACAGGTCTAATTGTTTTAATACAACCTCTTTTTTGATCATTTCTTCCATTTCTTCTACACTTAAATTCGTACGATTGATTTCTTTATGACCATATTTTAAGGCTTCATAGTTATTTTTACCTGCTAGTATATCTAAATACCAGATCTGAGGAATACCAGGCATAAACATCTGAATAGCTCTAGCTAGAAGCATCTTGCGATCATCTTCTCCTAATGCACTATAATAGGTAGCATTAACCTGATAATACATATTCTTTTTACCTTCAAGGTTTTTAATATATCCCCCTCTGCTGACAATTGTATCAATGGTATTTTGGATCTGTTCTTCAGTTAATAATCCTTTGATATCTAATACTGGAATACCATCATGGCATCCTAACATATTAACTGTATGAATATGATGATCCTGTATTTCTTTGATCCAGTTTATTAAAGGCTGAGGATCATGAGAATCTAAGGTATAGATCAATAATCCTGGTAAGAAGAAATCATATACCAGATAGCCTTTTTCTGCTATTTTTAGATATGTTTTTTCCTGATAGGTAGCATGGATCTCAGGTAATAATTCTAAATGATATTGATCTGCTAATTCTTTTACCTTATCTAATACATCCCATGTTTCTGGTTCATTTAAAAAGTTTGGTCTGCCAACTGCTTTAGGAGCATAGGCAAAGGCATCTAATCTTACAATACTTGCTCCATAGTTTGATAACTGTTTTAAGGTATCCTCGTAATGCTGCCATACAAGTGGTGATTGAATATTAACATCCATCTGTCCAAGATATTGTCTTTTCCCTTCCAGATAGTTTAATACCTTTGAATCAATATTCATATCTTTAGGTAGTATACCATTAGATAATGATTGATTAATATAATTTGTTAATCTTTCAGCCTCTAAATACTGTAAATCAAGTGACTGCATTAAATCAATTTGATCTACTCTTGGATATTTTACCTCCTGATAGAAGGTATTCCAGTATGGTACCTCCTTACCATCAGGATATCTTACCATTAAAATAGGTAAGCCTGGTTTTCTAAAGAACATATGTTCAATATACTTTGAATCAGGTACTATATAACCTTCTTTATTTATATTACCTGTTCCTTCCCAGAACTTATTCCAGTTAATAAAATAATCCTTATATTTAGAGTTTTCTCCGTTTTTAAGAATATCCTGGAATTCTTTAGATAATACAGACTGATGATTTAAAATAAAGTCCAGCTTTAACTGTATTCCTAATTTCTTTAAAGTTTCCAGATCATTAGTGGTAGCATATTCTTTATTAATAGAATAATCAATAACACTAAATCCTCGATCTAAATCTGTATTATAAATACTTGGTAGAATATAGAAACCTGCTAAGGTATCTTTGAATTCCTCTTTACTTAATAAATTGACAATTTCTTTTAAAGTACCCCCCATACTATCTGGGTAGGCATTCAGCATTGGTCCATTAATCATGGTCTAACTCCTTCATTGCTTCATAATATTCTTTATAAGAAATGATCTTCCCTGCTTTTGATAGAATCAATTTAGCATTAGGAGCTTGAGAGTGCAGCTTTCTTTGTTCGATTGCTAATACCATTGCGATAAATGGTGTATCTGCATTAGCATCTCTTCCTCTAGCAATGCGGGCCTGTAAGGTTTCCTCAGGTGTACTGTTTAATAGAATAGGTACATCAACATCATTTAATTCATTACTTAATCCATGTGTCCATTCTACTACTATAACCTGGATATTACTGAAATCTTTTTCTTCATACCATAAGGATGTTTCAGTTCTTCCCATTCTCTTTAACCAGATCTTATCTTTACCTTCCTTAAATTGCTTTAATACATTATTGATATCACTAAAGCAGATTTCGTTTCCTGTTCCAAGATATCCTTTTAATCCCAATTTACCTGCCTCAAAGTAATCCTTCATCCAAGGATAAGAATCAAACTGCTTAGGGTCAGAATCTAAATTTTCTTCCTGTAAGTGCAGTAATATTTCCATATTTTCCTTTGTATAATTTCCACTAGCTACTAATCCCTTAGTAGCAGCTTCACGATAGATATGTAATCTTTCTGCATCATTATATTCTGGTATTCTTCTAGGATAATTATCTCCAGATAAGGTATAAGCTCCAATTCCATTAGCATTTAAATAATAGGTAAATAAAGAAGCTATACATGTTTTTCCTACTCCAGATCCTCCTGCAATAGAGATCACTGCTTTCCCTTCAATATTGATTAATTCCTTAACTACTAATGGAAATAAGGTATTCGCTTTAGCTGTAACTTCAGGTCCGATCCACACTGGGTCTCTTGGCATATCCCCCTGTGGTATATGATCAGGTACTTCCATTCCTTTAAAGTCTAATAGTTTTTCTAATTTTTCATTATATCCCTTCATATATATTGATCCTCCATGTATTTATTTTACCATAATTCAATTTATTTGTATAAGTAATATAGGATCTAAAGTCAATTGTTTAAAACTAAGCTTATATATATACTGATCCCAATAAAATAACCTCTGTAAGTTATTTACAGAGGTTCATTCTTAGATCAGCTTTAAATATTTAAAAGCATTATATAATCCATCTTCATTAATATCATCTGTGATATAATCAGCAGCATCTAAGCATTCCTGTCCAGAATTACCCATAGCTACAGAATATCCACAACATTCAAACATAGGGATATCAACCTTAGCATCTCCAAAACCAATAGCATCCTTTGCATCTTTTCCTAAATAATCTAACAGCTGATGAATAGAGACTGCTTTATCTACATTAGCTACTCCTACTGCTCCATATAAAGCATGTTCACCTTTTCCACCCCATGTATCTACCTTTAATGGTTGGAATTCTTCATAGGCATCCTTAAAATCCTGATAAGTTCTTAAGACAAAGGCTGTTTTGTTACAGTCATCTCTTGGAATATTTCCACCAGGGATCATTGCAGGATTCATCGGTACGATATAATCATCAGGAAGAGCTGCTCCCTTTCCTCTTGCATATTCTAATCTTGCTTTTCTGCTTCTAGGTTCATATCCTTCAGAAATATACATTCCACTGTTACATTCTAGTCTAAATGCCATATCTCTTTCTTCACACCATTTAATAAAGTGTGCACATTCTTCTACAGTTAATGAATTATGAACGATTACTTCTCCATGGCTTTCTACATAGCAGCCATTTCCACCAATCATTCCATCTAATTCAAAATCCCAATGCTTAGCATCGATTTCAGCCTTTGAACATCCAGTACAGATATAAACTAAATGCCCGTTTTTTCTTGCTTGGATCACAGCTTCTCTAGCTGAAACAGGAAGCTTTCCTTCGTAATCTATTAATGTTCCATCAACATCTAAAAATATAACCTTTTGTTCCATATTTTACCTCTTTCTTTTTCTTAGTATAACATAGATCAAGCATCCTTTTCAATAATCTGATAAGGATGATTTAGACGATATGCTCTCATTTCATCACGGTTCATACGATAAACCTCTTGAGAACGATCCATATGTAAAATACCATCTAAATGATCATATTCATGACAAAATACAGTAGCTCCAAATCCTTCTATTATTTCTTTATGACTAATACCTTGCAAGTCTAAATATTCTACCTCTACTTTATAAGGTCTTTCAACAACTGCTACATAATCTAAACAGGATCCACATCCTTCTAGAAATCTTGTTTTTCCCTTTTTTGATCGAATAACAGGATTGATCATAAACTGATCTTCACTATAGTCTTTATCTTCATTTTTAGACATATCTTCATTTGTATTACGAATATAGATCATTCTTTTAGGAATCCCAATCTGAATACTAGCTAAAGCATATAAATTAGCTTCAATACAGTATTCCTTTAATTCCTTGGCATATTGTTCAATAGGATCCTGATTAAAATCTATTGGGATAGAAACCTGTCTTAAATATTCTTCATCATTGGCGATTGTTTTTGGTGTAATCATATGATTTATACCTCCTTTTGTTTATTATAACTCTTTATTGTATTATTAAGTATACTAAATATAATTAAAAAGCATGACAGAATATTCATTATTAGTATTTTACATGTTTAATTTATTCCTTTATAATTACAGTAACAAGGGAGGTTTCTTATGAAAAATAAATCACTTAAACACTGGATCGTGCTGATCTGCTGCTGTGGTATCGCAGCAAGTAGTATTGGAGCATGTATCAACACTGTAGGAGTCTTCTATACTCCTGTAGCTGAAAGCTTAAATGTATTAAGAGGATCTGTAGCTCTGCAGGCTACCTTTATGACTATTGCGATTGCTTTAGTTTCTTTACTAGCTCCTCGATTAATGCATAGAGTTAATTTTAAAGTCTTATTACTGATTGGGGCTTTATTTGCTGGAGGTTCAACTATTTTAATGTCTATGATCTCTAGTATGGTATTATTCTATATCTTAGCAATTATTAAAGGGATTGGTTCTGCAATCTATAATTCTTTAATGATCACCACTATTTTAAATAACTGGTTTAAAGAAAAGATTGGGATCGCAACTTCGATCTGTTTAAGCTTTTCAGGAGTAGCAGGAGCTGTATTATCACCAGTCTTAACTAGTGTGATCAATGCTTCTGGATGGAGAATGGGATATGTTGTATTAGGAATTATTACCTTTGCTTTAGTAGTACCTGCTATTGTTTATCCATTCCATTTAAATCCTGTGGATGATAATCTATTACCTTATGGAGCTACTGAAGAAAAGAAAAAGGTATCTGGATTTATGCCAGAAAGTAACTTTAAAGCAACAGAATTTGCTTTTATTGCCTTTATGATCATGGCTATCCTATATACTTCTATTACTTCATTATCAGCTCATTTACCTGGTTATGCTACTTCTATTGGTATTAGTTCATCTGTAGGAGCTTTAATGTTATCCTGTACAATGGTTGGAAATATCGGTACTAAATTATTAATTGGGATCTTAGCTGATAAGCTTGGGGCTATTAAATCTGTAATCGTAATGACAATTACAACTGCATTAGCAATCTTAATGATTATGTTTATTCATGCTGATTTTGCTTTATTAGCTGCTTCTGTGATCTTTGGTTCGATCTATTCCATTGGAGCTGTAGGTTTATCATTACTGACAAAACAGTTCTTTGGAGCTAATAACTATACTAAAGCTTATTCTATAGTATGCTTTGGTACAAATATGGGGGCTGCCTTCTCAGCTACTGCTATAGGTTATGTTTATGATTTCTTTGGATCTTATAATTATGCCTTTATGATCATGTTAGCCTTCCTTGTTTTAAACTTAGTAATACTAGCCTTTGTGGCAAAGAAGAAAGCAAACTAAAAACTCACTTTATAGTGAGTTTTTTATTTCCCTTCTAGATAGTTTATAGCTTCTTCTGGTGTACTTGCAACCCCATATAATCCACGTACTTTTTCTCGAATGAAGCCTTTTTGAATATAGTTTTCAATTAAATCTACTACAGGATCATAGAACCCATCGATATTCAATAAAACAATAGGTTTTTCCTGTCTTTTTAATTCTTTTAAAGTTAAAATCTGGAAGAATTCATCTAACGTACCAATACCTCCAGGACAGATCACAAATCCATCTGAATTATCTTCCATGATCTGTTTTCTTTCTCCCATGGTTGTTGTTTTAATATTATAAGATGTATATTCATAGATGGGTTCAAATTCATGCATAAAGTGAGGTACAACTCCTGTTACTTTACCTCCAGCTAAATGTGTACCCTTAGCTACAGCACCCATTAAGCCAGAACCTCCACCACCATAAATTAATTCATGATTACGTTTAGCGATTTCTCTTCCTAGTTCTTCTACTACATCTTTATATTTCTGATCGATCAGATCACTACCAGCACCATACATACATATAACCATATTATAGAACCTCCTTATATTTTTCTTCTTTAAAACCTACTAATACTGTATCTTCTGTTTCAAGAATAGGTCTTTTGACCATTTTCCCATTACTAGCTAGTAAATCTAACATTTCTTCTTCTCTCATCAAAGGCAGTTTAACCTTTAAATTCATTTCTTTATATAATAAACCACTTGTATTAAAGAATTTCTTTAGTGGTAAACCACTCTTTTGATAAAGTTCTCTAATTTCTTCTTTATTTAACTGATCTGCTACAATATCTCTTGCTTCATATTGTACAGAATTTGCATCTAAATACTTTTTCGCCTTTATACAGGTTGAACATTTAGGATAATATATAAATTTCATACTTGCTCCTTTCTAGGGGTATATATCTATTTTAAGCGTTTTCATTCAATAAATCAATATAAATATAAAAAAGCTATTTAGATCTAATAAGATCAAATAGCTTAAAATACATAACAAGCTTTTAATCAGAAATACAAAGTGGACATTGCGTTCATTTATATTTGACAATTTCTTTTACTGATTCATAAGCACAATATACGATATAAAGATGATCGCAAAAAGAATATACAACAGTACAAACAGATATTTTTGAATGATTTTTCTCATATTTATTCCTCCTAATTTAATGATAGAGAAATAAGATTAATAAAATAGGTGATACTATGTACCACCTGTTTTGTTTGATTAAGCTTTTACACCGTATAATTCATAGTAAGCATCGATTCTTGCTTTAATTTCATCGTTGATTACTACTTTACCATTTACTTCTCTGTTATATAAGTATTCTACTACTTCAGGCATAGTAACAATAGCAGCACCAGGGAATCCAAATGTTTCTTCCATAGCAGCTAAAGCAGTCTTAGAACCATTAGCTCCTACTTCATTTCTATCTAATGAAACAATTAATCCTTTGATTTCTACGTTAGCAGCACCTCTTACCTTTGGTGTAGTTTCTTCCATAGATTTACCAGATGTAGTAACATCTTCGATCATGATTACACGATCACCATCTTTTAATGAATAACCTAATAAACCACCTTTATCAGCACCATGATCCTTTGCTTCTTTACGGTCAGCACAGTATTTTACTTCTTTACCGTATAATTCATCAAAAGCAATAGTAGTAGCTACAGCTAGAGGAATACCTTTATATGCAGGTCCAAATAATACATCGAAATCTAATCCATAATTAGAAACGATAGCTTGTGCATAATATTGACCTAATTTCTTTAATTGTTTACCAGTTACATAAGCACCAGCATTCATAAAGAAAGGAGATTTACGTCCACTCTTTAATGTAAAGTCACCAAATTTTAAAACTTCACTTTCAACCATAAATTCAATAAACTCTTTTTTATAATCTTCCATTTTTGTTTCTCCTTTGTTATTTTTTCCGTTATTAGTCTAACATATTTCAATTTTCTTTACAACCAATAATCTTTCTAGATAAGAAAAGAGTGTTTCTAAATTGAAACACTCTCTATTTGATTATAGGTTTTCTTTAAAAGCTTTTTCTAAAGCTTCTGCACATGTATCTTCGTCTACACCTTCAACACGTACAATAACTTTTTCGTTTTCTTTTACATTTGATCCCATGAATTGTAGTAATTTTTTAATATCAGAGTTACCAGCTTTATACCATAAAGTAGTATAGCTCTTATATTGTTTAGCTACTGCAGTAATTCTTCCTGCAGGTCTTGCGTGCATACCATTAGGATCAGTAATTACATAACTAAATTCTTTCATTGGAATTCTCCTTATTTAGCTTTCTTAATGTCTTTATAGTCAAATCCATTAGTTAATGCTACGATTACTACATCTGAGTAACCAGCAGCCTGAATTGCATCCATATCGAAGGTAATCAATTGTTGTCCTTTAGTTACTTTATCACCTTGTTTAACTGATGAATCAAAACCGTCACCATTCATATTAACTGTATCTACACCGATATGAACTAATACTTCCATACCATTATCAGCTTTTAAACCAATTGCATGATTTGTTGGGAAGATCATAGATACTTCTCCATCAAATGGTGCATATACCTTACCTTCAGCAGGTTTAATACCAACAGAAGGTCCCATGCTTTCAGCAGCAAACATTGGATCAGGAATTTGAGAAGCAGGAATTACTTCACCATTTACAGGTTGAGTAATTTCACCAGCTTCAGTAGTGATTACTGTTTCAGTTGGAGCAGGTAATTCAACCTTTGGTTTTTCAACGTCATCAGGATTTTCTTTCCAGATAATTGTAGTTAATGCAAATGAGATACCACCAGCGATTGCTAACATAATAGTATAAGTACCAACATTGTTAATTGTTAAGTAACCAGGAATACCAGTTACACCATAAGCAGTAGCTCCTAAACCTACCCAAGAACCAAACATAGCAGCGATTGCACCACCGATTGCACCACATACGAATGGTTTAGTGAATCTCATGTTTACCCCAAAGATAGCAGGTTCAGTAATACCTAAAGAAGCAGAGATAGCTGAAGGGATAGCAACTGCTTTTGTTTTAGCGGATTTAGCTTTTAAACCTACTGCTAAGCAGGCACCAAATTGAGCGAAGTTAGCTGCAGAAGCGATTGGCATCCAGATATTTAAGTTTCCAAAATCAGCAGAAGCTAATAAACCAGCTTCAATTACATTGTACATATGATGTAAACCACAAACTACTGTTACAGGATATACAGCACCCATTACTAATGCTCCAATACCATAACCAACTGTGATCAATTGTCTTGCTGCAGATAATACTGTAGTTTCAGCTGCAGAGAAGATTGGACCAATTACTGTGAAAGTTAATAATAATGTTACAAATACTGTAGTGATTGGTGTAATAAATAAATCTAACATTTCAGGAACTTTTTCATGTAAGAAGTTTTCTAACTTACACATAAACCATACTGAAATAATAACTGGAATAACGTGACCTTGATATCCTAATACATTGATCTGACCTAATGTATAGCTACCGATCTTAATATGTCCAAATAGATACCAGATATCATATCCATTTGCTGCGTTCCATCCATTTGTTAATGCTGAGTGGATCATGGCTAAACCAACAACCCCACCTAAGAAGATATTTCCACCAAATACTCTTGCTGCAGATACTGCTACGATTACTGGTAAGTATGCAAATGCTGTATTAGCGATCATATCTAAGAAGTTGTACCAGTCAGTTGCGGCGAAACCAGGAATTGCTTTACCTAAAGCTTCTACAACACCCATTAATAAACCTGAAGCAACGATTGCAGGAAGGATTGGTACGAATACGTCACCTAATGCTTTTACTAATCTTTTTGGTAAAGACATATTAGCAGCTGCAGCAGCTTTAACATCTTCCTTAGTACCAGCCTGTAAACCAGTTACTGCTAAGAATTCATCAAATACTTTATTTACTGTACCTGTACCGATAATACATTGTAATTGTCCGTTAGAAGTGAATACACCTTTTACACCTTCTACATTCTGTAAAGTTTTTTCATCTACTTTTTTAGAATCAACGATTGCTAATCTTAAACGAGTAGCACAGTGTGCAACTGAAGCAATATTTTCTTTTCCACCTAAGCAGGCATAAATTTCTTCAGCACATTTTCTATAATCTAATGCCATAATTTTTCTCCCTTTTATAATAATTGTAATTGTTTAAATGCTTTATATAATCCATCTTCTTCAACACTTGGAGCGATCAGATCACTAATTTCTTTTAGTTTTTCACTACCATTAGCCATACACACACTTTTTCCAACTGTCTGAATCATTTCTAAATCGTTCATTGAGTCTCCAAATCCATAAGTATCTTCAATTGGGACATTTAAATACTTACATACTCTTTGAATTGCCTGTCCTTTATCAAATGCTCTATTTACTAAGTCTCCATTTAAGCAGTTATGTGCTACTACATCCTGAATAGCAAACACAAAGTCTTTTTCAAACTTTTCTCTTGCTTCTTCTAACTGGTCATTTGTCTGACACATAATAACAACCTTGTAGATTGGTCTGCCATCATATTCACCCATTGGTTTGATTCCAAGTTCTGAACTTAAGGCTTTTCTCCATCTTTCAATTTCACTATTACCGCCACTTGTACCATTTAAGAAATCTCCTAGATTTTCATCACCATAGGTAGCATCCTTTGCTTCTATAGTTCTAAATACTCCATTTCTACCCAAGACTTCCATGATTTCATCTCTTGTTTCGTTTGACATGGGACAGTCGTAGATGGTTTCATCACCAACCTGAACTAGTCCTCCTCCACATCCAACTACACCATCAAATCCATATTTTAGTAATGGGGAAAGCATTCCTAGGTTTCTACCAGTACATAGGAATACCATATTTCCTTTTTCTTGTGTTTTCTTAATTGCTTCTAAAGCAGAAGCAGGGGGTACATTTTCACCAGCTACTGTAAGAGTACCGTCAATATCAACAAATATTAATTTTTTACTCATATTAGTCAAATACTGGAGCTTCAAGGTTCTTTACCTTGTTTTGTTCATAGTTATAATATAACCATACGAAGCTTTGAGCAGGAACACCAACAGCTTTAGCAGTAACATGGTTACCATTTACTAAATCAATGTAATCTTCTTCTTCATTGATCCAAGCTGTTTCATCAAAGCTGCTGAAGTTAAATAAGGCAATTAACTTTTCACCATCATGGTAACGTCCAATACCTAAGATCTGATCATTATAGGTTTCTACTACCCATGCATCAGCTTCACTATCGAATACACCATAATTAGAACGAATTGTAGTTAATTGATGGATTGCATTATATAATTTACCCTGGTATGTATTTAAGTCATGTCTCTTAGCTACATTATCCCAGTTTAAATCCCCACGATGTAAGTATCTGCTATCTTCTGCTTTTAATGGATCATTATGATAGCTGTAGTCATTAAATTGACCAATTTCATCACCTGAATATAATACAGGAATACCACTTTGTGTATATAAGAATGCATGTAACATAATATCATATGATAATGCACGATCTAATTTATATTGATCTCCTTCATAGTCAGCTGCTTCTATACCAACTAATGAAGCTGTCATACCTACTAAACGAGCATCTCCTAAACGAGGGTCATCGTTATATAATTCACCACGAGAGTCGCTTCCGTTTCTACCAGTTAATTGGTCATTTAAGTATTTCTTATGAGCTACCTCTTGAGTTCCGAATTGTTCAAGGAATTTATATTCTAGTCCCCAACCAATATCATCATGACATCTTAAGTAGTTTAAGAATGTATATTGTTTAGGTAAAGCAAATACTGTTTCTAGCTGATGTTTTAATAAACGAACATCTCTAGTTGCAACTGTATGCCAAGTAGATGCCATAGTTGTTACATTATATAACATATGACATTCTGGTTTTTCTACTGTACCAAAGTAAGGAACTACATATTTTGGTTCCATTACTACTTCTCCTAATAATAATGTACCTGGACATACGATTTCACTAGCCATTCTCATAATACGAACTAATGTATGTACCTGTGGTAAGTTTCTACAAGTTGTATGTAATTCTTTCCAGATATAAGGAACAGCATCTAAACGAATGATATCTACCCCATGGTTACATAGATTTAACATGTTAGCTGTCATATCATTCATAACTGTAGGATTTGCATAGTTTAAATCCCACTGATATGGATAGAAGGTAGTCATAACAACCTTTTGTGTTTCTTCATTCCAACTGAAGTTACCTGGAGCAGTTTGTGGAAATACCTGTGGACAAGTTTTTTCAAATTCATTTGGAATATCCCAGTTATCATATAAGAAATAACGATCCTGATATTCTTTTTCACCAGCTCTTGCTCTCTTTGCCCATTCATGATCTTCAGAAGTATGATTCATTACGAAGTCTAAGCATACTGATAAACCATTTTTATGGCATTCATCAGCTAAATCAGCTAAGTCTTCCATTGTTCCTAGTTCTGGTTTAACTTTTCTAAAGTCACTTACGGCATAACCACCATCATCTCTACCCTTAGGGCTTTCTAGTAATGGCATTAAATGTAAATAGTTTACTCCACATTCTTTTACATAATCTAAGTGTTTCTTAACACCCTTTAGATTACCAGCGAAGCAATTTGTGTACATTAACATACCAAGCATATCGTTTCCTTTATACCAGTCTGGAACTAATTCTCTAGCTTCATCCCATTCCTTTAATAAAGGAGATCTTTGTGCATAGTATTCATGTAACATTTCAATAAAATAATTAAATGCATTTTCATCATGATATAATTCAATGTATAACCATTTTAATTCATCATAATGTTTTGCTAAACGATCTAAAAATTCTTTTTCCCAGTTTTGGTTGATCATGATTACATTCCCTTTCTACTTTCTATAAATGCTAATACATCTTCTCTATATGGCATTACTCTTAATGCACCTTTTTTCTTAGATACTAGTGAAGCAGCAGCATTAGCGAAGGTTAACATATTTCCTAATTTTTCTTCATCTAAGTTATCTAATCCATTTTCTAATACAGTATGGATCATACATCCACAGAATGTATCTCCACATCCAGTTGTTTCTACAGGTCCTGATTGAATAAAAGCAGGTCTTTCTACACAGAAATCTTTGTAGTAAGCTCTAGATCCATCAATACCCATTGATAAGCAGATCAGCTTAATATTTGGATATTTAGCCTTTAAAACTTCAATTCCTTCATTAAAGTCTTCCTTACCAGTAAACCATTGAATTTCATTATCAGAGATCTTTAACACATCACATTGTTGAAGTCCCCAATCAATCTGTTGAGCAGCCTCCATTAAGCTATCCCATAATGGTTCTCTCAGATTTGGATCAAAGGTAATAACTGATCCTGATTCCTTGGCAATCTCGACTGCTTTCATTGTTGCACTTCTAACTGGCTTATCAGTTAATGATAAGGAACCGAAGTGGAACACCTTAGCTTCTTTGATCATGTCTTCATTTACTTCTTCTGGAGTTAACATAATATCTGCACCTGGTTTACGATAAAATGAGAAATCACGATCACCGTTAGCTAATTTCAATACAATTGCTAAGGTTGTGTGAACATCGTTATCAAACTTTAAGCCTTTAGTTATGATCCCCTGTTCTTCGATTGCGTTCTGTAATTGTTTACCGAACCCATCGTTTCCAACCTTTCCGATAAATGCTACTTTATGTCCTAAACGAGATAGCATTGATAATGCATTACATGGAGCTCCTCCTGGATTTGCTTCCATTAAAGGATTTCCCTGTTCTGAGATCCCGTTGACAGTGAAGTCAATTAATAATTCACCTAAAGCAACAACATCTATTTTTTCACCCATATATTTCAAGCCCTCCTTTCTACTATTGGTGTTTAGTAGCTAATTTTAAGCAGCTTCATTAATTTCTCTTCATTGTCAAAACAGCGAGGGATCTTAACGAAACTGATTTGCTGATGACTTCTTAAGTCATCTACTTCATCGATCAGATGAATGGAACCATTGATATAGAAGAATCGATTATCCATTTTAGCTTCTTTTATATTTTGAATTTCATAAGTGAAGGTATGCATACTGCTTTGTAGCAGGTTTTTCATCTTTCTCTGTTCAATACGATAAAAGAATGAATTGTGGTCGATCCACTGTTGCTGATTACTGGCTCTTCTTTTTGAATCAAAATAAAGAAAACCAGAAACAGGAACAACAATCACTAACATAAAACAAGTTAAAACTGCAAAAAATCCAATGACATTAGTAGAGATATTCCAGTGAAAGAAGGATGGATAATAGCTTAGCTGCATAAACAATAAAGCTAAACCTAATCCATAATACATACATCTGAAATACATCTTTCCATAATGTGTTTTAAAGAGTTTCTGATCAAATCTCATATCTATTTCCACCTTTCAAAAGTTTATTGACATATCAGCAATCTCACGCAAAAAGATTTAGGAAGGATGAATAAAGAAATAAATATTTACGGAGTAGTGAGATTGCTTTGTGGTTTCGGTTTCGTTTTGTGTTTAGCTTATATTTTGCTTATAAACCAAATACATTAACGGTATCGATTCCATTTGATTGTAAAAAATTTTTATGTTGATTATCCAACATAAACGCAATTCATGATTAGTCAGATATCTTAATTTATATATATGAAGGGTCAATATATTGGGTAAAAATATCTGACTAAGATTATAATAGAACAGGTATAAATATAGAGTTTGCCAAGTAAACTATATTTAGGTACCGTTCCCATACATATACTATCAAATCTAAAAAGAATTGTCAACATAAAAATGGTACCAATTCCATATTTTTTTGCGTTTTTTTACAAAAAAAAGAAGTGCTAAATTTCTTTAACACTTCCACCTTCTATTAATACATATCCTACAACCTGACGTTTCTTATATTCTTTTCCATCGATCATATCTATAATCGTCTGTCCAGCTATACATCCAGCTTCCTCATTTTCAAAACGGATCGCTGTAATGGATGGTGTAACTACATGAGAATATTCATAGTCCCCAAAGCTGATGATCGATACATCATCCGGTACCCTGATTCCTCGATAATTTAGCTCTTTATAAGCTGCTAATGCCATATTGTCAGTTGCACATACAAAAGCCGTAGGCAACGATTCAGTATTTTTGATATATTCCTTGATCAATCTGGCAGTATAATCAAATGAGAAGGTTGTTTCCAGAAAATCAATCTTCATTCCTTCATAGCTTTCTAAAGCATCATAGACACCCATTTTACGATTAATACCTACTGCTTCATCTCTTTCAGTTACTCCCACATATAGAATATCTCTATGACCTTTAGAAGCAATGTAATTTCCTACCTCAAATCCAGCATGATAATCATCATAAATAACATAGGCAGTATTATTGATTTTCTGTCCTACAAAAACAACTGGAATATCCACCAGCTTCGATAATTCACGATGATTATCCGAGATATTTGTCGCTAATAGAACGATTCCATCACAATTCATTTTCCATAGTTTATCAATCAGCTTTAGTTCTCTTTCTTCACTATAGTTTGTAGACATAACAATAGCATCATACCCTTTTGAGATCAAATACTCATTCATTGTCATCATCATACGAGATGATGTAACTGAATCAAGAGTAGGAGCAATAATGCCTATTGTATTAGACTTTTTTGCTTTAAGCATCTGAGCAACTGCATTAGGTTCATAATGATTCTCTTCCACGATTTTTTTGATCTTTTCTTTTGTTTCTTCTTTGACATATCCACCGTTAAAATATCTGGATACTGTACTTTTTCCAACTCCAGCCATTTTAGCGATATCAGCCATAGTTAACTTTTCGCTCATATGCTCACACTCCTTTTTTATAATGAAAATATTGTATCAAATTTGTAAAAAATTTTCAATAAAATTGAAATCAGTTCCATAAATTTGTATCAATATTTAGAAAATTACAGAATAAACACACCCTTGAAATGTTTTTGAAACTCTATATTCCTTTTTTACCTGATTTAAACTATAATAACATTTAGGGGGTAAAATATTATGTATAAAACAGAAAAATTTGACGCTGATAAATTTGAACCTAAAAGATTCGAATCAGATCATACAATGACTTTAAATGGAGAAGAAATCAGCTATCATACAGTAGCTGAAGATAATGTTTACTATGATGATGGAGGTAAAGCCATCGCAACTTTATTCTCTTATTCTTATTTTAGAACTGGTGTAGATTCAACTACAAGACCTGTTATGTTCTGCTTTAATGGTGGACCAGGTTCAGCTAGTATGTATGTACATGCAGGATTTTTTGGAACAAAACGTATTAAATACGGAGAAAACGTAGACCGTGCTACTTCTTTACCACCATATGAAGTAATCGATAATCCAGATTGTTTATTAGATATCTGTGATATCGTTATTGTAGAACCTGTAGGAACTGGGTATGGGGTATTATTCGATGAAAAATACGCTAAAGATTTCTATGGTATTGAAGAAGACGCTGAAGCATTATTAACTTTTATTGAAAAATGGTGTCATAAATATAATAGATGGCTATCACCTAAATATATCGCTGGTGAATCCTATGGATGTACTCGTGCAGTAACAGCTGCAGGAATTGCCTGTGGAATTGGTAAATCTAGAGGTTATGGTTTAAAATTTGATGGTTTAGTCTTAATTGGAAATACTGTTACTGTAGGTAAATACTTTAATAGAGAAGTACAGGTAGAAGATTCTGTCTTATATTTTCCAACCTTTGCTGCTATTAACCATTATCATAATCATCCTAGCGATCAGTCAGTAGAAGAATTTGTGATGGAAGCTAAAGCCTTTGCTGAACATGATTATCTGTTAGCTTTATTTAAGGGTGAATCACTAGTTGGTGAAGAAAGAGAAGAAATCATTAAGAAGATCTCATACTATACTGGTGTTTCTAAGGAATATCTAGAAGCAAGAGCTCTAAAGCTTGAAGAAGATTCATTTAGATCAGAAGTTATTAAGCATAAAGGTTTAGCTGTATCTAGAGATGATGGACGTATCACTAGACCATTGATCGTTCCACAGAAGGTAGAAGATAAGATTGGACCATGGCAGGAACCATTAAGTGATCGTTATGATTCTTTCTTCTATGCTGCATTAAATGGTGTAATCAACCCATATTTAAATGTTAAGCTTGATCGTCAGTATCTAACCTATATGATGTATTTTAATGATAAGCATGAATGGGGATGGAATGAAGAAACAAAAGGTGGAACTACTGCAGAACGTTTAAGAGACGCTATGAATTCTACCTATGGAATGCGTACATTCTTTGCCAATGGATGGTATGATGACTGTACAGAAATTGGTTTTGTATGGTATACCTTAAATCATGCTGGCTTACCTAAGGATAGAATCTATGTCAAAGGTTATGAATCAGGACATATGATCTATGTATCTGAACAAAATACAAAGGTATTATCTCAAGATATACGTAAATTTATTTCAGGACAGGATCCAACAAAATAAGGAGAATCAAATAATTCTCCTTTTTTTATATACTTGTTACTGGATATACATAGACATCCTTTTTAATTGCGTAGCATGTTTCTGTATTACAGATCACACAGCTGTCTCCAATTGTATATTGACTATTTTCTAACTGTTTAAATCCCTTGATATGAGACTCATTAAAGCTAACTCCTTTTTTGATTTCAATCAAATGTAAAGTCAAATCATGAAGTAAAACTAAATCTATTTCATTTTGATTATTATCTCGATAATAATATCCATCAAATTTAATTCCATTATTTTCATATGATTTCTTTATTTCATTCATCACATAATTTTCCATAAATGCTCCAGATAGATTACTGATCATCAGATTAGATGAATCATATACCTTAGCTAAATAAGCTGCAAGTCCAGTATCGCAAAAATATAATTTAGGTGATTTCACAATTCTTTTTGTTAATTTAATTTCACTATATGGCTGAAGCAGATATATAATACCACTTGTTTCTAAAATGGAGATCCATTCCTTGATGGTTTTCATATCTACGCCAATATTTCTTGAAATTTGAGAATAATTAACTTGTTGTGAGGTTAATGAAGCAATATATTGAAGAAAATTGTGAAATAACATTTTATTTTTCACGTTGATCAATTGTGTAATGTCTCTATCCATATAAGTATTTACATAATCGCTATAGAATACTTCACTTGGTAATTTAGGGTTATTATACAGTTCAGGATAAAATCCTCTTACAATATTTCTATATAGTTGTTGAATATCTATTAACGGAAAATTCTCTCGATACTTCTCTATACAAGGAATAAAAGGAACCTCCTCTTTTTCCATAATTTCGTTTTGACTGACAGGACTCATATTTAAAATAGTAGCACGACCAGCTAATGATTGCGTTACTCCATTCATTAATCTAAATGTTTGTGATCCTGTTAATACAAATAGGCCATTAGCACTTCCTTTTATTAATCTTTCTTTATTGACAATAGATTCTATTACTTCCATCAAATTAGGAGCATATTGTATTTCATCAATAATCAAAGGATACCCATGTGATTGAATAAAAAATTTTGGATCATTTAAAGCTAAATTTCTTTCATCAATATCATCCAATGTCACATATTGAAATTGATGAGTTAATGTTAACTGATATACTTCTGTCGACTTTCCCACCTGTCTTGGCCCAGTTACAACTACTACAGGATACATTTCTAATCTATTGATAATCTGCTTATAAATTGTTCTCTTAATCATATTCTCACTTCCATTTTATACAAATTCGGAGTTGTACTCCTATTTTGTATGTATTATAGCATAATTACCTTGAAATTACAAATAATTTATACAAATTCGGAGTTGTACTCCTATTTTGTATAAACTTAATCCATATAAAAAATCACTACATAATGTAGTGATCTTTATTCGTATCCCATTTTTCTGATCAACCAGATCAATAAACATGATCCAGCAATATTTACTGCTAATGATACCAATGTACCATAAGCATAGATTCCTATAATTCTACATATAAATGATCCAAGAGCTGAACCAACGATCCCAATTAAGATATATTTGATCCATCCTCCATTGCCATCTCCCATAATCATACATGCAATTAAACCAACAACTAATCCACTAAAAATAGTAGTTAATAATGACCATAAACTAAACATTTATTCTTCCTCCTTAAAATTGATCTGGATTGTCATCCATAATTAAAGCTGCGATAATATAAATTAATAAACCACTACCCCAACCTAACATTAAAAATACAGTAATTAAACGAACGATCGTTGGATCAATATTTAAATATTCAGCAAAGCCTCCACAAACTCCAGCAATCTTTCTATTGTATCTTGATTTATATAATTTCTTTTCCATACTATCAAATCCTCCTTTGATGACTTTATTATAGTACTAATACATTATACCTTAAATAGTAGAAAAAGCAAATTAAAAAGAGCTAATTGCCTTTTTAAGACAATTAACTCTATTACATGATCTCTAATGCTTCAGCTACATTTTCCACAATATGAGTAGCTTTAGCCCTTGTGCTTTCTGGTGAAGATGGGAAACTAAAGCTGATATCTGCTGCTTCCAGCATTGTTTCATCATTATAGGAATCTCCAATACCACCAATAATATCTATTCCTAATTCTTCCTTTAATCTCTTGATTGCTACACCCTTTGAACATGATGCATCTACAATATCAATAGAAGGACCATTCACATGACCTGCAAGATGAGGATATCTAACCTTAAGATCTTCTGCTACCCTCATTGTTTCCTCCATTCCATCAAATACAAGGGAAATACCATAAATCTTAGCATCCTTGAATTCATGAATATCATAGAATGCCTTCATTGCATAATAGCTTTGATTATACATATAGCCAGTATTATTAGCTTGTATAATCACTTCAGTAGTATACTTCTGATAATCATTAAAGATTTCTTCTATATCTGCATACTGAATAGTTAATTCATAGATCGTATTTAAATTGTGATCTATGATCTGAGCTCCAGAGGAGCAGATCACAAAGTCGCATTGAAATTTAGAAATATCTCTTGTACACATTTCTAATGCTCTTCCTGTACATACTCCAAATAGATTTCCATTCTTTTGGAATTTCTTGATTGCTTTTAAATCAATATCTTTGATTTCACCCTTAAATACAAGAGTTCCATCCATATCACTTGCTAATGCCTTCATAAATCCTCCTAACCTAAATGATCGATCTCATTAAACTGATTTGATACAACTACAAGTAATAAAGCAGCAATAGATGTAACCAATACAACTCGATAGATCATAAAGCTTCCTGCATATTCATATAATACACCAAAAACATAAGCAAAGACAGCAGTTCCTAAAGATTTTGATGCATTAAAGAAGGTAACAGTAGTGCCATAAATAGAAGGATCACTTGTTCTTCTTAAATATTCCAGATTACCAAATGTTGAAGCTATGATCGCTAAACAGTTAATGATCGATACCCCTACATATAACCATAGATTACTTGTAAAGCTATATACAGCTAATCTGATCACTATACTTAGTAAAGCAATAATATAGATCTTCTTGAAACCAAATTTATCAAATAGCTTCTTAGCCTGGGTTAATACTAAAACCTCTGGTAAAGCCTGAATAGCGGTAAAATAAGATACAAAGATAGCTGTTCCCCCTAGGGTATTAATAATATGATTAGCATTATAGTTATTTCCATCCATCGCTACAAAGGATAGTAAATTAATCAAAATCAGGAATAATACAGCTTTATTCTTGATTACATCCATAATATTCAGCTTTTTCTTTTCTTCTACTTCTTTTTCTTCACTTTTAGTTTGAGGAAGCAGGAAAGCTACAAATAGAGTGATCATCAATAATCCTCCATAGGTATACATTACAGCAGGATCAAAGCCCATCTTTTCTGCAATTCCCCCCATTAAAAAGGAACCTACAACCCATCCTATAGAACCCATAGAACGAATAGTACCATAGTTTTTCTTTTCTTTAGCACAATAATTCATCGCTAAAACATCGGATAATGGCATAATTCCAGAATTGAATACAGTTAAAATAATCGCACATAAAATAAGAGTAAGATACGTATAGGCTCTAGCATAAAAGAAAGTCATGATCAAAGAAACACTTAGGGTTGTTAATAGAATCATTTTATACTTTCTTGTTTTATCACCTATAATTCCCCATAATGGAACAATAAATACACTAATTAATGTACCAGAAGAAGAAATTAGTCCTAATTGACTACCAGTTAGTCCTCTAGCTTCCAGAAATACATTTAAATAGTTAAAATAAGCTCCCATAGCGATAAAGTAAAATAAATAGAATAAATAATATGATTGATCAAATAGTTTTTTCATAGATAGTTTCCTCCATATTTTATTTTAGACTAGAACAAAGAATATAAAATAAACAAAAGAGAAAAAGGTTAAAAAGTACAAAATCAACTACCATTTAACCCTTATTTATGAACTAAAAGTACAAAAAAAACCTGCAGTCATTGACTACAGGTATTAAGTAATTATTCCATTACTCTTACAGCATGGTAACCTTCATGGATAGCAGTTAAAATCTTTCTTGGACTTACTGCATCACCAACTACAGCTACTTCTTCATAATGAGCATCTAAGAAGTCTTCTAATTGATTATTAGGTCTAAATCCTACAGCATTTAATACTGTATCACATTCAATTGTAACTACTTGACCATCTCTTTCAAATGTTACTGAATGATCAGTGATTTCAGTTACTTTAGCGTTAGCTTCAACCTTAACACCACGATCTTTTACCATCTTCTTTAAATGTTGATCATTATTTAAACAATGTTGAGCTGTAAATAAGATATCAGGCATCATTTCTACTAATGTTACTGAATCAGCTTTAGGAGCAATATCACAAGCAGCTTCAGTACCAGCTAATCCAGCACCAATAACAACTACCTTCTTACCTACTTCAGCTTTATGAGTTAAGTAATCACTAGCTAAGATTGTATTTTCAATACCTTGGATCTTAGGAACTACAGGAGTAGAACCAGCAGCTAAGATAACCTTATCATAATCACCTACTACATTTTCTTCTGTAGCAGCAGTATTTAACATAACATTGACACCTAACTTAGTACATTGAGTTTCTAAGTACTTAATTAATTTAATAACGTCAGCTTTAAAGTCTGGTCCACCAGCTGGCCATAGAGTACCACCTAATTTATCATTCTTTTCCATTAAGTCTACTTCAAATCCACGTTTCTTAGCAGTAATAGCAGCCATCATACCAGCAGGACCACCACCGATTACTAATACTTTTCTAACAGTACCATCTGGTTTTGGTAATGCATAAGCTTTTTCAGCGTAGCATAATGGGTTAACTGCACAGTAATAATGTTTACCAGAGAATCCTGATAATAAGCATTCATTACATCCTACACATGGAGCGATATCTTCAGTATGTCCAGATTTAACCTTCTTTGGCCAATATGGATCAGCTAACATCTGATGTCCTAAACCTACATAGTCTAATGTTCCTTCTTCAACTACCTTTTTAGCTAATTCAGGATCTTTTAAGTTACCATCACCGATTAATGGAACGCTAACAACTTCTCTGATTGCTTTATGGATATCTGTCTTAAATCCTGGTGCACTATATACAGTTGTGATAGCCTGGAACCATTCTTCATAACATCCTGTATCTACTAATAAAGCATCAACACCAGCTTTTTCTAAGATCTTAGCCATTTCGATACCTTCTTCAATAGTACGGAAACCTTCAACTCTTTGATGTGGAGTGAACTTAACTAAGATAGGCATACCCTTTGGAATATTATTTCTCATTGCTTCAATACATTCTAATGTAAATCTCATACGGTTTTCTAATGATCCACCGTATTCATCAGTTCTGTTGTTCCATTGAACTGAATGGAATTGGTCTAGTAAGTATCCTCCATAAGCATGTAACATAACACAGTCTGCACCTGCAGCTACAGCTAAAGAAGCAGAATATCCAACTCTTTGAACTAAATAATGGATATCTTCTACAGCGAATGGTTTACAGATCAATGATGGGAACCAGAAAGCTGGTACAGCACCTGCTGAATAAGGTGGAGTAAATGGATCAGTAAACTGTTGTCTACCTAGACCTGGTGATAATTGAACACATACCTTAGCACCATAAGCATGGCATCTTTCAACTAACATATTTAGTCTTTCAACGTGATGGAAGTCAGATAATTCTGTACATGGTCTTGGTTCATACTTTGTAGATACTACGTTAGCACCAGTAATAATTAAACCAGCACCACCCTTTGCTCTTTCTTCAAAGTAATCAATACCTTCATTACAGTAAGCACCATCAGCTTCACCTGTAGTACCCATAGGTGACATGCAGATTCTGTTCTTTAACTTCATGTTACCAATACGAGTCTTGTCAAATAATGTTCTTGTCATTCTCTTATCCTCCTCTTATTAAAGTTTTCACAAACTTTACTCTGGTAAAATAATAACATACTCTAGTATAGTGTGTCAACTATTTCACATCAATTTATCGAAATATTTTTTACTTTATTAAATTTGAGGTATCTGTTATAATTGAACATTATAGGGGGGGGTAAATATATGAAATTATCAAAGGAAAGTATTACAGAAATCGCAATAGATTTATTTTTAGAAAAGGGATATGATAATGTCACGATTCAGGATATCTGTAAAAAGGCATCTATTACTAAACCAACCTTTTATAGCTATATAGGTTCAAAGGATGATCTGATCATAGATTTATATGATACCTCTATAAAAGATATTCTTGGAGATTCTTACCACTTTTTAACGATTGAATCTGGCTATGAACAATTAGTCTATATCTTTTCTAAGCTATTGAAGGATACTCAAAAATATGGCAGTGATATTTTATCACATATGCTGACTGCTAATTTAAAGGAAGATCGTGGAAGCTTTGAATTAAGAAAAAATCTAACAGATATGTCAGTTGTGATTTTGGCTAAAGCTCAGAAAAATGGAGATATTTTAAATCAGAGTGATCCAGTTAAGCTTTATACAGCTCTTGCTTATTTATTTAGTGGATATGAAATGATGTGGTGCATCAAGGATGGTCAAAGTGAATTTTCAAAAGACTTCTTTGAATCATTTAATTTGATTCTTCAGGTTAAGGAAGAATATAAAGATATTTATCATAAATATATTTAAAGGCTATATTTCCTAGGAAATACGGCCTTTTTTCTAGTGTTAAATCTTCCAGTTAGAACTTTCTAATTGGATATCGATCATATGTTTATATAGACCATTTTATGTTAACAGAGTCTCTGGACTGCCTTGTTCAGCTACTATTCCATCTTTTGAAACTACAATATGATCAACATTTGCTACTGTACACACTCTATGAGCAATGATCATAACAGTTTTATTTTGAATAAGTGTTTCATTATCTACATCTAATAGAATAATAGGAGCATTTTTTAAAAAGGCTCTTGCAATGGCCTCCACCTGATAAATAGGTTTCCTTAGAACCAATCACTGAATTGATTCCTTCAGGAAGCTTATCGATAATATCATCCCATTGTGCTAAATGCAAAGCATTCAAAACTTCTTCCTTTGTAGTGTCTTTTTTAGCCATACGAATATTTTCATAAATAGAAGTTTTTAATAAATGAGAATCCTGGAATACAAAGGATATACTATTAACTAGTGTTTGTTCATCTATATTTAATACAACAATATAAACAAGCAAAGATAGAATCGCAAAAACAACAGCTAATAAAGCATATTCAGATACATGATAATTATGATCGATAATTACTTATTCTAGAATTTTATAAATATAATAATATGGAACTAAAGTCAAAAAAGCACTAATTCCAGCTAAAACCTTAGAACATAACATAACTATTTAGAATTTTCATAGGGTTCTTTTTAACCATAAATACCTCCATATATAGTCTAGCATAAACAGAAAAAAGTTAGCATTTACCAATAAAAAAAGGATAGTTTTCACTATCCTAATAACATTCTGTCATTTACGAATTCTTGTCCTGAAGCTTCTTCGAATTTCTTCAATAGATCAGCTACAGTTAAGTTTTTCTTTTCTTCGCCTCTAACATCATAGATAATATGCCCATCATACATCATGATCAGTCTGTTACCTACATCGATGGCATCCTGCATATTATGTGTAACCATCATAGCAGTTAAACCTTCACGATCAATGATTTCTTTTGTAAGCATTAATACCTTAGCAGAGGTTGCTGGGTCTAAGGCAGCAGTATGTTCATCTAATAATAATAGCTTTGGTTTTTGTAAAGTAGCCATTAATAATGTAATAGCCTGTCTTTGTCCACCAGATAATAATCCCATCTTAGTAGTTAGACGATCTTCTAACCCTAAGTTTAAAGTAGCTACTAAATCATAATATTTTTGTTTTTCTTCAGCTTTGATTCCCCATTTTAATCCTCTAGATTTACCTCTACGATTTGCTAGAGCTAAATTTTCAAGAATTGATAAATCAGCTGCAGTTCCAAGCATTGGATCCTGGAATAAACGACCAACATATTGTGATCTCTTAAATTCTGGCTGTAAAGATAAATCAATATCATCCAGATAAATATGACCACAATCCATTGGGAATAGACCTGAAATCATATTTAATAAAGTAGACTTTCCGGCACCATTACCCCCAATAATAGTAACGAAATCTCCATCTTCAAGCTTTAAATTGATTTCATGAAGAACTTTCTTTTCATTAACAGTTCCTACATTGAAGGTTTTACTAACGTTGACTAAATTTAACATTATTGATCCTCCTTTGCATCTAATTCAGCTGTTAATTTCTTATAGCTAGCTTTTTGATTTCTCTTAGCTAATAAAATTGGTGTAGCTAAAGCAACAGCTACTAATACAGCAGTTAATAGCTTTAAGTCATCAGTATTGAAACCTAACTGTAATACAATAGATACAATAATACGATAAATAATTGAACCAATTACAGCAGATGCTAATCTGATTCCTAATCCACCCTTTTTAACACGAACAATAACTTCCCCAATAACAATAGAAGCTAAGGCAATTACGATTGCACCAGTTCCCATACGAACATCAGCAGCAGCTCCATATAATGTATATAAAGCTCCAGATAACCCAACTAAGGCATTAGCGATAATTAAACCGATGATCTTCATAATATCAGTATCAATACCAAGTGATCTAGCCATCTGTTCACTATCACCAGTAGCGTTAATAGCACTACCTAATTCAGTTTTAAAGAAGCAGTATAATAAAGCAATAACAGCAATTGTGATTGCTCCTGCGATCATTAAGGTAGAATAATATTTAGTGATTCCTAATGCATCTGCAATAGGTTTAAATAATAATGAATCTTTATAGCTAGCTAATGCTACGTTGGCTCTTCCGTCCATAATTCTAAGGTTTATTGAATATAAGCTTAATTGAGTTAAAATTCCAGCCAGAATTGCTGGAATCTGTAATTTCGTATGCAATAATCCAGTAATTGCACCTGCTAATCCCCCAGCAATGATTGCACATAAAATAGCAACCAAAGGCCCTTGACCTTTGGAAGCTACTAACATTGCACATACAGCCCCACCTGTAGCGAATGAACCATCTACAGTTAAGTCTGATATTTTTAAAATTCTAAATGTAATATATACACCTAGAGCCAGGAATCCCCAAATAAGACCATTATCAATAGCACCTAATACTATATTTAATGTTCCCATTTTAAAATTTCCTTTCTATTTATTTTTTGGATTATTCCATTTCAAATACGTAGTCACCGTATTTGTCCATATCGATTTCATAACCAATCTTATCAGCTACAGTCTTGTTGATCTTTAATGCACAACCTTCAGCTGGTAAGTATTCGATTGCAGTAGTAGCTGCTGTAGCTTCACCCTTTAAGATAGCTAAAGCCTGTTGACCAGCAACCTTACCTAAATCATAGTAGTTGATACCATAAGTAGCTAAACCACCTTCAGAACACATACCTTCTTCACCTACGATTGAAGGAATATTATGTTCAGAAAGAACAGCTTCTACAGAAGACATATAAGTAGCTAATAGGTTATCAGTTGGAATATAAACTACATCATTTCCATCAGCGCAAACCTGTTCAGTTACAGATTGGATATCAGAAGTATCAGTTACAGTATAAACCTTGTATTCTAAATTAGCAGCTTCGCAAGCTTCTACTGCTAAGTTACCTTGGATAATTGAGTTATCTTCAGAACCACAGTACATAATAGCTACTTTAGTAGCATCTGGTAATAATTCTTGTAATAAATCGATTTGAGCAGCAACAGGAGTTAAGTCAGAAGCACCTGTTACGTTTCCACCTGGAGCAGCATTAGAAGCAACTAAACCAGTTGATTCATAATCAGTTACAGCACATCCAACGATTGGAATATCTTCAGTTGCAGCTGCAGCAGCTTGTAAAGCTGGAGTAGCGATACAGTAAATTAAATCACATCCACCATTAACGATTGTATCAGCAGTAGTTGAGCAAGTAGCCTGATCACCAGGAACTTGATAGTTGATGTTATCTTCAGAAACACCAGCTTCTACTAATACATCCTTGAATCCTTCGTAAGCTTGGTCTAAAGCTACGTGTTGCATTAATTGGATAACCCCAATTTTTACGTTAGCTAAATCTACTGAACCATCTTCAGTAGTTGTATCAGTGCTGCTATTGCTGCTGCATCCTGCAGCTAATAACATTGCTGAAGCTAACAATACTTTAAGTAATTTTTTCATGATTGTTTTCTCCCTCTTCTGAAATAAAGAATAAAAAAGACCATTCGTATAGAGGACGAATGATCGTGGTACCACCTCAGTTTATTATTATCAAATAATAACCTTATTACGTATTAACGCTACGCATCGTTTATCCCTTATCAGGATAACAACTCCATGGTGAATACTTCAAGTAAACTCTTGTTTAGCTTTCATCAACCGCTAAATTTCTAATTTCCAAGCTTAATCTACTTAGCCATTTCTTAGTCTTTATTTCCCTTTTTTAAAATATACTAATATCATAAAGAAATCAGTTTAGAATGTCAATATTAAATTTTATTATTTCATTATAATTTTTTGTTATTCCAATATTTTATATCCTGATAATTCGATTTTGGATGATTTCACCCTTATTTATGCTTATTGATCGATCTTTTCGAATACTAATGCTCCTTTTAATTGAGTAGGATAGTAAACCATAAATGCATCTTCTTTACACTTTAGAAATAAGATTCTTAATACAAGATTTGGGTTATCAAAAGCCAATAGATAGCAGGCTAATGAACATAATATAAAATTATGAATGATCACACCACAAATTACCACAATAATACAGTAGATCAGATCATAAAGATGAATACGTAAAAAATCTTTACGCAATATTGCATCCTTATCTCTTAGATCTTTAACCGAAGGAAGATCCTTCTTTCTCTTTTTATTTAAAACATACTGAATTAAATAATAGCCTAAACATGTAACTACTGCAAAAAGCAGCATCTCTGTAAAATTAAAGCTATTATCAACTAAATTTGTAAGTGTTAAGGAATAAGGAATCGTAAATAAAACGATCAGTAATAATACTGAAACCAATAGATTACACTTAATAACAGTTGTTTTATAACCCTTACTGTTCATTCCATTGGTGATCGTTTTTAGCTGTTTCTTTTCTAATTTTTTAGTATCCATAGTTTTATTGCTCCGCTAAGATCTGGAATAAGGCTCCAGCTTCTTCATCCGTTAAAGTAATACCCTTCCCCATTCTTGTATGATCTTCATTCCATTCCCTAATATCTAATTTAGGATCTCTTCCATTCCAAGATACATAGTTTACTTCTTTTTTCCATCCTCTGGCAGATTCACTGATTACCCCTAAATGTTCAGTGATTTCAAATTTTAATTCTGGCATTGTGCAAGCCCCCTCTCGCTTAATTATTATATACACTTTTGAATATTTGGCAATTAGAAAGAAAAAAACCGTGATTTAAATCACGGCTAATCAACAGGAGCAGAGTCTGAAACGATCTTACCATCTTCAATATGGATCACACGATCAGCAATAGATGCCATTGACTCATCATGGGTTACCATAATAATAGTCTGATTGTATTTCTGTTGACATTTTTTCATTAATTCAAGTACTTCTCTTGAACTTTCACTATCCAAATTTCCAGTAGGTTCATCTGCAAAGATGATCGCTGGTTTACTTGCTAAGGCTCTGGCAATGGCTACTCTTTGCTGTTGTCCACCTGAAAGTTCATAGACAAACTTATATTTCTTTTCAGTTAATCCCAGCAGTTCAATAACCTCATCTACATATTCCATATCTGGTTTCTTTTTATCTAGATCTAGGGTTAAACAGATATTTTCAATTACATTTTGAGTAGTAACCAGATTAAAGAACTGGAAGATAAAGCCTAAGTTTCTTCTTCTTAAAATAGTTAGATTACGATCTGATAAATGAAAGATCTTTTCTCCTTTAAATATAACTTCTCCAGAGCTAGGAGGGATCAAACCTCCCAGCATATGTAGAGTGGTAGATTTCCCACTACCTGATTTACCTAAAATAACTACAAAGGATCCTTCCTCTATTTTGATATTAATACCATTCACTGCAGTTACTACATTTCCATAGGTTCCATATCTTTTAACAAGATCCTGTCCTTCTAATATTACGCTCATATTCTATTCCTCCGCCATTAATGTTTCCAGTAGATCACCCTTTAGAATATATAAAACTGGAATTATATATACACACATAAAGAAGATCAATATACCTGCTGCTAAAATAATTACAGATAATATATCGATAATATAATTAAATCCAACCATCAGGAAGATAAAATAAATTCCTACTAATATTCCTACTCTAAGTGACATCGTTAGAGCCATATTAACATGCATTTTGATCAGATCTTCCCTTGTCATTCCTAATAAATGAAGTATTGCATAGTTCTTAATATCATTCAGCATATTGTTTAAATTCAAAAATAGACATAATATAATTCCTACGATCACTACAATTAAGAAATAGGTTGAATCAAAGCTGCTGACATCAATAATATTATGACTACTTGAAGTATTTGCATTGTATAAGGATGCCATTGTACTATTTTCAATTTTAAAGTGATTGTATAAATAACTGATCAGCTGATCCTTATATTCACTGCCAAATACACAATAACATGCCCAGCTTTCATTTTCTGATAGATGATTATAATCCTCTTCATTAATATAGATATTAGTATTATCATACATATTATAGGTTTCATTCCATCTCATATGATCAGCGTTAGCCGTTGAAATATTGACACGATTATCAATAATTCCACATACGGTATAATCTTTTTGATTAATTGTAATAGTATCTCCTACTTCTCCATTCTTATAGGTCCAGATTCCGATCTCTTTACCAGTTTCATCATATTCACTCTTATAATCGACAATGATTTCACCATTTACTCTAATAAATTCCCAATAAACATTTGAATTAGAAGATGCTCTTTGATAATCCTCAGTTTCATCTGCTCGATAATAATAGCTTCGATCTTCCCAGTAATAATCTGTATAATACTGACCATTGACTTCTAATACACTTTCGTTTTCATCATAAGGGAATTTTACTTCATGTTCACTTAGCTTATAATAAACAGTATCTAATGAAGAAATAGAAGGATAGACGTAAACTCCAACTATCTGATCATTTAAATCATATTCATTGATCCAGTCTATATAAGCCACACCATCTACCACAATATAATCATCACAATAGCTATAATCAGCAGTAGATCGATATTCTGTTTCTCCTTTTTCTCTATAGTAGGCAGTAGAATTATCAGGAGACAGGTAATAATCCATATATAGATAATCCCCTACAGCAATGATCCATCGATTACCTGTTTGAATAATTTCATTTTCATCACTTGCATAGTAGTGATCATAAACTAATATTTCATCATTAATAAGTATCTCATTGTTATTTTGAGGTAAATGCCCCTCTAATAATTCAAATTCACTGACAAAGTCTTCATTATACTTTGTAACTGTACCATTGGTATTATTATCTACATCCTTTTGTTGTAAGGTATAGATCACATCTTCATCCTGAAAGAAATCATAATAGGTCTCTAGATCTTCCTTATTGTCAAAGGTTACCTGATTATAATATTTATTTTTATAAGGAGATACATTGGTCTGCTGTTCTCTTCCCTGTGAGGCGATCTGGGCACGTACAGTTATAAAATAGATACCAATAAAGGTTACAAAGACCATTAGACAGATGGTTAATTTAGAATAAGAGGATAACTGTCTTTTTCCCATTACTCTACTTGTCTGTGATACCCATTTTGATTCTCTACCCTCTAACATCTTAGGCTTAGGTGCTTCAAAGGCACCAGTTAATGCCCCAATAGCAGAAGATCGCATAGGTAAGAAGGTAATAAAGATAATTGTAACAATAATTCCTAAACAGTAATAGAAGATCAAAGAATGTGAGAAGCTGTAATCATAGAAACCATATACCTTGGTTTTTAAACTTCCATAGTATCTTAGAATTCCATAAGAGATCAGATATCCAAATATTGTTGTAAAAGCTAAAACTATACTCATTTCATCGATTGTCAGCTTGATCAGCTGTCCAGAGGTAGCTCCTATTCCTCTTAGTAAGCTTGATTCCTTAGCTCTTCTTTTTAAAGCAGTAGTGGTAAGTACAGAGATCACTAAAGCTAATAAAAGGATCATCTGAGCAAAGGTCTGCATTTTTTCAAAGGTTGAAGCAAAGGTTGTATTACTCTCCTTGGCATCATAACCATATTCATTTAAGGTATAATCTAAAGAAATTTGATTAGTAACATTACTTCCTCCAATATTAGCATAATAGCTGAAGGTATAGGTACCAAAACCAACATCGTAGTTAACAACTGCATTATTAGAATAATAGTAGGCATCTAAGCCTTCATTATAATTCGTAAGAATAACAGGCATATCTTCATTATAATTTGTATAGATCCCAGAAACAATATAATCATTTCCCTGTTCAAGTTCAATATTAACATGATCTCCTACATGAAGGTTATATTCATTGGCTAAGGTTGATTCTACTAAGATATCCTGATCACTGCTTCTTTCCTTACCTTCAGTAATTTGAATACCAAATAGATCATATGCTTCAGGATCAATATATCCTACTACCTCTTCATTATAATAGCCCTGTTCATAGACAGTAGTAGATTTGTAATCTCCAGCTCTAGAGATCAGATCTTCCCAATCATCCTTTGTATATTTTGTAATATAATCATTCGTATAATAATCATAGGATTCATATTCTGTAGTCATGATCTGATCAATGATCTCCTGATTGATCTTAACATACCAGTTTCCATATCTTTCATGATTATAAACCCTTTGAGTATTATTTTCTGAATCCTTGATCATTGTCTGGGCTAACAGCAATACCGTTCCAGCTATTGTAAATAAAGCTACAATCAGATAATGTCGCCAATATTTCTTTACATTTCTTAATGCCATAATAAAGATCTTCATAGATATCCTCCTCTCATTGTAACTACTTACATTCTAACATATTTATATAGATTATTCAAAATAATGTACAAACAACAAAAAAAGCTCCAAATGGAGCTTAACAGTGTTCATAGATCTTAAATAATAGCTTTACAGTATCTGCCCATCCTAGACATGGATCAGTAATTGATTTACCATAAACACGATCTTCAGTAATTGGCTGATTTCCTTCTTCAATATAGGATTCAATCATTAATCCCTTTACCAGCTTCTTAACTTCACAGTTTTCTTTTCTTGAATGAAGGACTTCCATTGCAATTCTAACCTGTTCATGGAATTTTTTATTAGAATTAGAATGGTTGCAATCTACAATAACTGCAGGGTTCTCTAAACCTGATTTCTTATATAGATCTAACATCTGTGTTAGATCTTCATAATGATAGTTTGGATGACATACCCCATGCTTATCTACTGATCCTCTTAAGATTACATGAGTTAGATTATTTCCAGAAGAAGTAACATCCTGTTGACGGTAAATAAACTGATGAGAGCTCTGTCCTGCTTTTACTGCATTCATCATAACAGATAGATCCCCAGAGGTTGGATTCTTCATTCCTACTGGAACATCTGATACAGAAGCTGTTAAACGGTGCTGCTGGTTTTCTACTGAACGTGCCCCTACTGCTTCATAGGCTAATAGATCATCTAAATAAGCACGATTAGCTGGATACAGCATTTCATCTGCTGAAAATAAGCCAGTTTCTTCAATCGCTCTAAGATGCATTTTACGAATAGCAATTAAACCTTCAGATAGATCTGGTGCTTTTTCAGGATCTGGCTGATGTAACATTCCTTTATAGCCTGCTCCTGTTGTTCTTGGTTTATTTGTGTAGATTCTTGGGATAATAACGATCTTATCTTTGATCTGGTCAGCTACATCCTTTAAACGATGAATATAGTCTAAAACAGCATCTTCATTATCTGCTGAGCATGGACCAATAATAATTAAGAAACGATCATCCTTTCCTGTAAAGATATCTCGGATCTCCTGATCCTTTTGTTTTTTTAATTCCTTCAGTTCATCTGATAAAGGATATAATTCCTTTAATTGAGAAGGAGTTAATAAATCTGAATTAACTTTGTATGACATATGATATACCTCTCCCTTTTATACGTTAGATAAGACTAATTGTATACCTAAAATAAGTATTTGTAAATTTAAAATCACTTTTTCTTATTTTAACTTTAGGATTTTATAGGCATAGGGTTCCAGGATCCCATTTATTTCTATATTTTGATTTGTTAATAGATCAAGATAGTTACCCTTTAAATCGATCTTTGCTTCTTTATTTTCCATATTAATAGCGATAAGTAATGTATCCTTATTATCTTTTCTCTGATAAACACATTGTTTATTATTCAAATAGATTTGAGTATAATCTCCATAGGATAAACAGCTGTATTGATGTTTGATCTTGATCAGCTTTTGAATCAGTACAGTTAATTCACTGCTCTTTAGCTCTTCTATATTAGGTCTAAGACTTGTATCATTATAGTTTTTCTTTCCTTCTATCCCCCATTCACTGCCATAATAGATACATGGGATCCCTGGCATAGTAAAGAGCATGGTATAGATCAAAGGAAGATGTTTTTGATCCTCTAGTTTACTTGCGATACGATCTACATCATGGTTATCTACAAAGTTTACTAAATGTTTACCTGTATATAAACACCATGGATCTTTACCAAACTGGCGATTAAAGGAATAAAGAATCTCAAAGAAATTTCCTGTATTAAAGCTAGAGTATAAACCTTTATAAGCTTCATAATTAGTAACTGAGTCTAACATTTCCTCATTCATGATCAGATTATAATCTCCATGTAAGGTTTCCCCTAATAAAAAGAAATCTGGATCTCTATATTTTACTCTGCCATGCAGCCATTTTAAAAACTCTCTATTTAAGCAATAGGCAACATCCAATCTTAATCCATCTACCTTAAATTCATCCATCCAGTAATCTACAATATCCAATAAATAATGTCTTACATCCCAGTTATCCAGATTAAATTTTACTAGATCAGTATTTCCTTCCCAGCATTCATAAGAGAACCCATCATTATATTGATTATTCCCATTTAGATCGATATTGAACCAATAGCGATAATTACTTTCCTTGTTTTTTCTTACTTCCTTAAAAGCAAAGAAATCCCTGCTGCAATGGTTAAAGACTGCATCAAAGATCACTCTAATATGGTGATCATGTAGTAAATTGATCACTCTTTTTAAATCATCATTATCTCCTAAACGATTATCTACCATTTTATAGTCAATGGTATCATAGCCATGGGTAGAAGATAAAAATAAAGGATTCAATAAAACACAATCAATTCCTAATTCTACTAACTGATCTAGATAGTTTTCTATTTTTAAAAGTCTATGTTCCTTTTTCCCATCATTTACAAAGGGAGCTCCAAAAGCACCTAATGGATAGATCTGATAAATAACACTTGTATCACTCCACATAATTCATTCCTCTTTTCTTCTATCTAGTATAGCACAAAATAAAGAAAATGGAGATGACAAATAGCCATCTCCTAGCTGGTTTTAGGTAAGGTTTTTAAGAAACTAAATAGTATCACCATGGAGAAGATCACATTTAAAATATCTCCACATACCTGACTGGATACAATTCCATACATCCCTATAAAGTGATTTAGAATTACTAGCATAGGAATATTAAATACTGCCCATCTTGTTACCCCTAATAATAAGCCAGTTTTCCCTTTTCCAAAGGAATTAAAGATATGTAAGGTAAAGAAGCTTAAAAACATAAATGGGGTAGCTAAAGCTCTTAAACGCAGGAAAGAACTTCCTAAGGTTACAGTCTCTATATTTTCAATAAAGATCTTCATAATATTAGATGCAAATAGAATATACATTGTAACAGATAGAGCTGAAGCAATCATTCCTGTAAGACCTGCAGTAAAGATCGTCTTTTTCATACGTTTATAGTTTTTAGCTGAATAGTTATAGGCTACAATAGGATTCATTCCCTGACAGATCCCAATTCCTATATTTAAAGGAAGTCTTTCTGCTTTTAAGACAATACCAATAGCTGCTAAAGCAATATCCCCATAACCTGACATTAAACGGTTAATAACCATATAGTCTAAATCAAATAATAAGGTAGCAGTAGAAGATGGTACTCCTACTCCAAAGATCGATTGAATACTTTTCTTTTCTGGTAATCCCACCTTTATAGAAAAAGTAATAACTGAATCCTCTAAATGGTATATAGTATAAATAAAATATAGACAGGAAATACAGTTAGATAAACAGGTTGCTGATCCTGCTGCCGTGATCTCCATTCCTGATGGAAATAAGACAAACATAAATAATGGATCAATAATGATATTTAATACTCCACCCATAGTTACTCCAAAGCCTGCTTTTTTAGAATATCCTACTGAACGGATCAGATTTGCTAAGGTATTAGATAATACAGTTGGGATTCCTCCTAATACAATTACACAAAGAGCATAGTCTCTTGCATATTTTATTGTGTCCTTTCCTGCTCCTAGCAGCTTTAAAAAGGGATTCATACATAACCCAATACAAAGAGAAAATAATAAAGCAATCATAATTCCAAGATAAATACTAAAGGAACTTACTTTTTTAGTATCTTCTCTTTTCCCTGCTCCTAGTAATCTGGATATGAGGGATCCTCCTCCTACTCCAGCTAATCCTGCTATTGCCAGAGATATATTAAAGACTGGTAATATTAAAGCTGCTGCAGCCACCATATAAGGATTATTAACTCTTCCGATATAGAAGGTATCTGCTAAATTATATATTAAGACAATTAATTGTCCAAGAATTGTGGGAATTGCCATTAAGGCTAAAGACTTAGAGACTGGATAGTCTTCAAAGATCTTCTGACTTTCACTTTTTTCGTTCATATTTTTCTTTCCTTTCAAACATACATAAGTATACTCTATTTAAAATAAAAAAGAATAAGTTTATTCCTTATTCTCTTCCATTTCTTTAATAAACTGCTCCAAAATCTCTGCTGAACATCCAATAATCTGTGTACATGGTCTTTTTTTATAGTATTCAGCAGTTCTTGCTTCAGGGGTTGCTTCCTGTCTTTTCACCTTTAAACCTAGTAACTCTCTACAGACAATAGAACCATTCTGTTCTTCAAAGCGTTTAGCTAATTCCTGTATTCTGGCATAATGTTCAGCCTTAGGCTTACCAGTTTCTGGGGTACTGTATCCATATAATAAACCAGCAATCATAAACATACCACTCACTGATCCACATACCTCTCTAAGTCTTCCCATACCTCCCCCAAAGGATGAGCTTAAACGAATAATTGCTTCCTGATCTTCTACTGGTAATAGATCTTTATAGGCTAAAATAATACTTTGTGAACAGTTATAACCCTGTAAAAAAAGATTCATTGCTTTTTCTTTACGACTTTCCATATTTATTACTTCCTCTTATCTTATTATGATTATAATCTTTTTATGCATTAGACTCAATTTCTTTTCGAAGATATTGAATAAAGATCTCTACAGCCTGATTATAGATCCTGTTTTTCTCCCAGATCAGATGAGATTGAATCAAGACCTGTGGCTCTAGAGGAATAAAGGTTAATAATCCATCTTTTGTTTCCTGATAGATATCCTTTAAGGTAATTACAGAACCAATTCCTTCTTCTGCCATCATTTTCGCATTAAATAATAGATTATAGGTGGCGCTTATATTGATAGAATCTCCAACCCATCTGCTCATCTGATCCTGAACCATTTCCTGTGCAGAAACAATCAAAGGAATATCCTTAAGATCTTCTGGATGGATGACCTTATGATCAGCTAAAGGATGATCCTTTCTTAACAGTAATCCTCTTATATCCACCTGCGGTAAAGTCAGATGATTATATTTTTTCATATCTACAGGATCCACTACTACTCCTAAGTCAAAGATTCCCTGATTCATCTTTTCCATCACATATTGGGCATTTCCACTATAAATATGAAAATGAATGCCAGGATAATCCTTTTGAACATTGTAGATAGCTCTCATCACAATACGATTACACTCACTTTCACTGCATCCTAAATCAATTTCTCCCATCAATATTTCTTTATTTTGTTGAAGCATCATATTTTCTGTTTTATTAACCAGATCCAGTATTTCCTCTGCCTGCTGTTTTAATAGTAATCCATCCCCTGTTAAGGTTACATTTCTAGTTGTACGATCAAATAATACTACATTATATTCTTCTTCTAATTCTCTGATCTGCTTAGATAAAGCAGGCTGGGATACATTTAACTTTTTAGCTGCTTTTGAAAAGCTCTGATAGGTTGCTACTGCCAGAAAATACTTTAATACTCTAATATCCATTTTTATCACCTGATTTATTATATTACTATTTCTTATAAAAATATATAATTTATAACTATTTCTAATTATAAAAAAGATAAAGTATAATCTTCTTAATAGGAGGTTCATTATGTCAAAAGAAAAAACTTTATCAATTAGAACCATGGCTGTATTTGTAGCTATGAACTTTGTATTATCTATGTCAGGTGCCTTGTTTAATGCCATTCTAGACCAGGTAGCAGTAGAGTTAAATATCTCTATTAGTCAGACTGGGATGTTAAGCTCCTTCTATGCCTATGGAGCTGGAATTGGAGTTCCTGTATTTTTAGTATTATTTAGAAAATATGATCGTACGATCCTTTTAAAGGTAATGCTGTTATGTAATATAATCGCAACAGGATTACTATTAGTAGTTTCTAATTTTCCTTTATTGATCTTAGCTAGATTTTTAATGGGATTATGTGGTAACTGTTATGGTGTATTAGCAACTGCTAATATTTCTGCTTTATCTCCAAAAGAGAGAGTTGGAAAAAATATTGCGACTTTAATTACAGGTGGTGCCAGTGCTTTAATGATCGGTATTCCTCTTACTAGAGCTTTATCTCATATTTTATCATGGAGAATTATCTTTATGATGCTGATGGCACTAATGATTTTATCTCTGCTTTATTTTGTATTCTTCTTACCTTCTATTGGTAAGGATACAAAACCATTGAATTTAAAATCTGAATTAGCCTTCTTTAAAGATCGTCAGGTTGTAGTTCAATTATTAGCTTCCTTTATTACCTTTGTAGGCTATGGTGCCTTCTATATGTATATGACTCCTTATATTGTAGGAATGTTCCCACAGTTAGATGGAATCATGAGTGTGTTATTGATTTTTGTTGGTTTCTGCTCTTTTTCAGGTAATCTGATTGGAGGAATACTATGCGATAAACTTGGATATTATAAAGCTTTAATGATCGGTACTATGATGCAGATTATAACTGCTTCCTTGATTTTATTAACGAATTCAATTATGGTAGTGAATATTGGTTTAGTACTATTATGGATGATGCTAGGATGGTTTATTGGTTTACAGATCAATACTGGAATTACCATTGTTACCCGTAATAAATCAAGTCTGATGATTTCTTTAAATAGCTCTGGGATCCAGCTGGGACAGGCTATTGGTGCTTCTATTGCAGCAATGATCATTAGTTCTATGGGAATTTCCAAAATTATTATCTGTTCCATTGTATGTAGTATTATTGTTTTATTGGGCTTATATATCAACAATAAAGAATTTTAAATGCTGACAGAATATCTGTCAGTTTTTTTTGAATCGTTTTTTGAATGCATATTTATCTATAAATAGAAAAATGTTATAATGGGCGAGTAAGAAAAAGGGGAAAATATATGGAAAAGAAATCAATGGTTAAAGACTTAACACACGGTAGTGTGCCTAAGTTATTATTTAGTTTTGCCGCCCCATTATTTGTATCCAATGCTTTACAGGCAATCTACAATATCGTAGATATGATCGTAGTTGGACAGGTTATTGGTGGTTCTGGAATGTCTGCTGTTAGTACTGGAGGAAATATCCTTCATTTATTAACCTTTATTGCGATGGGATTCTCTAGTGCTGGTCAGGTTATTATCGCTAAGGAAGTAGGAGAAAAGGATGATGATGCTATTAAGAAAACAATTGGTACATTATTTACAATGTTATTATCTATTTCTATTATTGTATCGATCTTATGTTATATCTTTAGGGCTACTTTATTAGATTTCGTTAATACTCCTTCAGAAGCCTATGCTTATACAATGGATTATACTGTAATCTGTATTGTTGGTTTAATTATGATCTATGGTTATAATATTGTATCTGCTATTATGCGTGGTATGGGAGATTCTAAACGTCCATTTATGTTTGTTGCGATTGCTGCAATTATCAATACTGTTTTAGATATTTAATTTGTTGCTGGATTTAAGATGGAGGTTGCAGGAGCTGCCTGGGCTACTGTTATTGGACAGTCATTCAGCTTCTTATTTGCTTTATTCTATTTATATAAACATAAGGATTCATTTGGTTTTGACTTTAAATTAGCTAGCTTTAAGCCTGATATGAAGGCAATGAGTAAGCTTACTGCTTTAGGTATTCCTATGGCTTTACAGTCAGCTGCTGTATCTATTTCACAGACAGTTGTAGCTGCATGGGTAAATTCATTTGGTTTGATCTACAGTGCAATTGCTGGTATTATCAGTAAGCTGAATATGATGATGGGTATTATGTCAAACTCTATCACTACTGCTTCAGCAAGTATGATTGGACAGAATCTTGGAGCTAAGAAGTATGAACGTGTACCAAAGATCTTAAAATGGGGATTTGCTGGTTCATTTACCTTAGCAGTGATCTGTGCTATTGTATTAAAGCTAAATCCAGATTTTATATTTGGTTTATTTACTTCAGATAGTGCTGTATTAGCGGAAGCATCAGTTATTATCCTACCTTGTATATTAAGCTTTATTGGGGCTTCTTCTAGATGCTTTGGATTTGGAATTATCAATGGTTCTGGTAACTCTAAATTAAATCTATGTGTAGCGATCCTAGATGGTATGATTGCTCGTGTAGGTATGGCTTATTTACTAGGATGGGTATTAGAAATGGGACCTCAAGGATTCTGGCTTGGTGATGCCTTTGCTGGTTTTATGCCATTTGTAATTGGTGGAATCTTCTATTTATCAAAAGCATGGATGAAAGACTAAGTGGTTGTAATGACCACTTTTTTTATTGTTTTCTATAGTTATTTCCATTATAATGAACTTGCTATCAGGAGGGATCTATATGCCAGTATTTGATTTTAATAGTGTAAAAAAAGAAATTGTACAGGTTGAAAAAACCTATGAATTAGTTTATACAAGTGAACATTATGCAGATGAAAATCATCCTATTCTTGTTTTAAGTCCAAGTCATTATCAGTATCATACATCAGGTATGTTTACTAGTCCTACTAAGGGTACTCAGTTTATTGAAGATGAAAGTAATACTTCTACAGATATTTTAAAGATCGATGCTCGTTTTGAAAATCTGATCAAATGGTTAGGAGATAATCATATTACTGTAAAGCTATCAGGTACAAATAAAGAGGATGGTTATTATGTCTATAAAATTAGAGAAACAGGGATCTCTGTAAGAGGGGCTAAGCTATCAGGTGAAAATGGTTTTCTTCAATTTATGATCAATCGTCTATTCCAGTCTGATGCCCCATCTAAGGAAACAACAGTAGTAGAAGAAGCAGAAGATGCAGATAGTATGAAATTGACTAGTATTCAATCAATTACTGATTATTTAACCTGTGCAGGCAGTACTTTACCTGATAATATTCGTTTATGGGCTAAGAGAAATCTAGCAGTAGCAAAGTCAAGTGAAGTAACACCAGAAGAGAGAAGACATGCTCAAAGAGCTTTATCCATTATGTTGAATATTCAATGGAAGAATTCTTCCTTTGAACCAATTGATCCTATTGAAGCTAAAAGAATTCTAGATGAAGAATTGTATGGATTAAATAAGGTAAAACAGAGAATTATTGAAACTATTATTCAAATCAACCGTACGCATACCTTACCTACCTATGGGATTTTACTTGTAGGACCTGCTGGTACAGGTAAATCACAGATTGCCTATGCAGTAGCAAGAATTTTGAAAATGTCTTGGACTACCCTAGAAATGAGTTCGATCAATGATCCTGAACAGTTAACTGGTTCTTCTAGAATTTATGCTAATGCAAAGCCTGGTTTAATTATGGAGGCCTTTGCCAATGCTGAAAGCAGTAATCTATTATTTATTATTAATGAATTAGATAAAGCTTCATCAGGAAAAGGAAACGGTAATCCAGCTGATGTATTATTAACCTTATTAGATAATCTAGGCTTTACAGATAACTATATTGAATGTAATATTCCAACTAATGGGGTTTATCCAATTGCTACAGCCAATGATATAGACGCTATCTCTGCTCCATTATTATCACGTTTTGCAGTCATTGAATTACCAGATTATACTTTAGAAGAAAAGAGAGTAATCTTTAAAGACTTTGCAATGCCAAAGATCTTAAAACGTATTGGTTTACTAGAAGATGAAATTGTGATCACTGAAGATGCTCTAGATACGATCATGGAACAATTCAAGGATACAAGTGGTATTCGTGATATTGAACAGGCAGCAGAACATATTGCAGCTAATGCATTATACCGTATTGAAGCAGAAAAGATGACCCAGGTTGTCTATAATGCTAAGATGATCAAAGAATTATTAGAAAAGTAGAAGAATATCGATTTCCTATAAGGGAGTCGATATTTTTATTGAGGATTTTCTTTGAATTTTATTGATGGTTTTCTTTGAGTTTTATTGAGGATTTTCTTTAATTGACAAAAGAAAACACCGATTTACTAAGAATCGATGTTGGGGATTTTATTTTGTATTTTAATCCTTTAAACAACCAATAGGAATTACATATACACCGTCTTCTCTACGATAACCGTATTTACTTCCTGTAATAATAATTTTTAAGTCTGGTAATCTAAGAGGACATTGTATCTCTTTTTTATTATATTCACCAATTAGTCTTTCAATTTCATTTAGGTGATTTGCTCCTAACTCAATTTCATTTGTACCTAATTTAAATTCAATTAGTGCATATCTGCCGTCATTTAAATGCAAAACTGCATCAGCCTCTAATCCAGTACTATCATGATAATAAGATATTTCACCACCTTGAGCAGAAGAATAAACTCTAAGATCTCTAATGCATAAGCACTCGAATATAAACCCAAATGTCTTTAAATCTAAATTCAATAAATCAGGAGATGCTCCTAAAGCAGCAACCGCGATGGAGGGATCTACAAATTCTCTTTTTCTACCACTTCTCATTGCACTTGATGAACGTATAGATGGACACCACCCATATAGATCTTCTATAACATATAATCTTTCTA
>R17__coassemble_194_pt1 | contig 44342 bp, 48 predicted proteins | sample R17__metabat2_high_PE_012 | metagenome-assembled genome bin R17 | reverse complement strand
TCTTTATATAATCTTTTTAATAGCTATATAAGTATAATAAAAATCGCCCAATTGGACGATTTAGTTTTGAAAATAAAACATTGCAATAGCTCCTGCTACTCCAACATTTAAGGATTCTATTGAAGAAATAGGAATAATCACATTCTGATCTGTAATTTCTAGTATTTCTCTAGACATGCCATTTCCTTCATTTCCTACCACAATAGCCATCTTTTCACTCTTTGTGCACTGATCAATATCAATAGAATGATATAAAGCTGTACCTACTACCTTTACTCCACGGCTCTTTAAATCTAATACAGCTTCCTTTAAAGGAGTCTGAACAATATTCGCTCTAAAGATTGCTCCCTGACTAGCTCTGATCAGCTTATCATTATAAAGATCAACTGTATTCTCAGATAAGATGATCTGAGAATAGTTAAAGGCTAAGGCTGTACGGATCAAAGTCCCAATATTGCCAGGATCCTGCAGACCATCCATTAACAGATATCTTTGAGTATCTATTAATTCCTGTTTTTTCATATGACATACTGCCATAATTGGCTGAGGTGTTTTCACAAAGCTCAGCTTCTCCAATACCGCTTCACTTACCTCAAGAATTTCCTGATCACACTTAAAAGAATAGGAAGGTAGCTTAATAATATAATCCACATATCCATATTTCAAAGCTTCTTCTACTAAATGATCCCCTTCTACTAAAAACTGTTGATTTGCTTTACGGTATTTAGCCTGCTTTAGCTTCATGATCTCTTTGATCCTTGCATTATTGACTGAACTAATCATAAACTTTCTTACCTCCACTGATACGTTGATAATCTGGCATATATTTTTCTACTTCCCTATAGAAGGAAGGAGAATGATCATGATATTTAAAATGACACATTTCATGAATGATCACACTATCGATAAACTCCTGTTTAAAATGAATCAGAAGTGGATTGAAGCATACTTTATTGATCTGATAGTAGCAGGCTCCATATCTTCCACTGGTTCTTTTATAGGTGATCACAGGATCAGGAAATCCCAAATGATTCTGAATAAAACGGGAAATATATCTTTGAATATATTCCTCTAAAGCACGTTGAAGATATTCTTCTATGGTTGTCTGAATATTACTTCCATAGACATAGATCTTATTTTCTTTAATCGTACATTTCCTGATATGCATATTACGATGAATGATTTCATAACGGTAGCCTAAAATATAGACAAACCCACCATCCTGATAAGAAGCTAAAGTACTATCCTCGATCTGAGCGATAATATGATCTTCATTCTGTCTGATAAAATTCTCTATTTCCGCAATTGAAATATATTTAGGTCCACTGACCTTCAGCTTTCCATAGACTACCTTTACCCTTATTGATCTTGCATTTTCCCTTAAGGTCAGATCATACTCGACCTGTTTTCCCTTTAATTGAATCAATCGTTTCATAGCTGATATAAAGACTGATCGAATACAAAGTGATCAGAATTTTAAATAATCTTGGTAAAGGGCTAAATAAGGCGATCAGAGTAAACAAAACGGGAAAATAGAATCTTTTTACAGGTAAAAGATCATAGGTAAATCTTAATGAGATCACTAATATAAATACAAGAATAAAATACTGTTTAGTAAATGCATCCATCTTCATTAATCGATCAATGATCTGATCGATCGATGTTAAATAATAGAAATAAAAATCAAAGACAAAGCTGGCTGCTGTAACGAATAAACTTAAAAGGATCTGTTTTAAATAATACAGCATTACTCAACACCATCCTTACTTAATACCATCTCAAAAGTCATCTGTTCCTTATCATTACTTAAAGAAATAATTACCTTGATTGGATAATCCTCTAATAAAACATCTACATCCTCTACAAAGGTTGTATTCGAATTGATAAAATCTGCAGTATCTCCTGTTTTAGCCAGGAATGCTACATCATGATCCTCATTAACATAATCATACTCCAGAGTACATTTAGGATATTCCTCTATAATTTTTTCATCTTTAGAGTTGATATAGCCAAAGATCACCGTAGTACCATCTACATAGAAATCTGTAATAGAATAATTCTCTGCATGACAGGCATATTCCTTATTCGTTAAAGCAGTTAAAGGAATAATCATACTATCTAAAGTAGAAGGATAAATCAGACGTATAGATAGGTTTTCTACATCCGCTACCTCCACTACCCCAAGCTTGATCTTTCCCTCTGATTCTAGCGTATAATCAATAACATAATTAAGACCATCAGCTATTAAATCTATTTCTAACCCCTCTAAATCTAGATCAGTAAAGTAGATTGAAGCATTTCCTGCTTCATATCTACCATTCTGTTCCACAAGGGTAAATCCTTCAATTTCGATATCTTCATTTTTTCCAGCATAGATCCCTTTTTCCAATACTGTTTCATAAGCATGAAAAACAAAGGTATCATATTTATTATATAGACTATAGCTGATCACTATACTCAAGATCAAACCTAAGATAAAAGCATATTTCTTCACTATCTCTTATCTTCCTTTATACTTTCTAATAATTCAGGAGTTAATCTTCTTGCGAACTCTGCTAATACCTTTACTGTCTTATCATAATCTTCTACATTAATGATCGTATGATGAGAATGCATATATCTTGAAGGAATAGAAATAGTCATATTAACTACCCCAGCACCTACTTTATGTAATTCACCAGAGTCTGTTCCTCCTCCTACTAGTACATCTAAAACATATGGATATTCAAGATCTTCACATACCTTTTCCATAACCTTTAATAAACCAGTATGACCAATCACACTACCATCTAATACCCCTAAGGTTACTCCACATCCAAGCTTTACATCTCCCTTTTCTCCATTAGGTACATCCTTAGAGAAACCAACATCTAACGCAATAGCAACATCAGGCTGTACCATCTGTCCTACAGTTCTAGCTCCTCTCAGTCCAACCTCTTCCTGAACTGTACCTGCAGCATAAAGATTACAAGGAATAGTTTCTCCCTTTAATTCCTTTAATACATCACAGGCAATAGCTGCTCCTACGCGGTCATCCCATGCTTTAGACATTAAATATTTAGGATTAGCCATAACTGTAAATTCAGATTTAGGACAGATTGGATCTCCAATACGGATCCCTAACTGTTTTGCTTCATCCTTACTTTCAATTCCAATATCAAAATAGAAATCTCCTGGGTTAAAAGCTTTACTTCTAGCATCCATTGATTTTCCACTGAACATCCAGTTATCAAAAGCAAATACCCCTGTATATTCCTTTCCTTCTCTTGTTGTTAAGATCGCTGTATGAGCAGGCACTGTCTGTCCATTCCAGTATCCTAAAGGATGAACACGGATATATCCATCTTCACAGATTTCCTTTACCACAAAACCTATTTCATCTACATGTCCTGTGATCAAAAACTTTAAATCTGTAGTTCCCTTTTTAACAGCTACAAAGGAACCTAGATTATCATACATATAATCATCTCTACAATCACTTGTATATTCTTTCATTACTCTTGTTACATCTTTTTCAAATCCAGATACCCCTTTAGCTAAAGTAATATCTTCTAAAAATTTTAAATTTGCCATAAAAAAAACCTCCACTACTTTTATTACTTCCCCATTATAACAAAAAAAGTCGCATTAGGCGACTTTAATTTACATTACAGATCTTATAATGCTTCTTTAGCGATTTTAACGATAGCAGTAAATGCTTCAGGATCTCTAATAGCGATTTCTGATAACATCTTTCTGTTGATTTCAACGTTAGCAACCTTTAAACCATGCATTAATTTAGAATAAGAAATATCGTTCATTCTTGCTGCTGCATTGATACGAGCGATCCATAATTTTCTCATTTCTCTCTTTAATGCTTTTCTATCTCTGTATGCATACTTTAATGAATGCATTACTTGTTCATGTGCTGTTTTATATAAAGTATGTTTTGACCCAAAATAACCCTTAGCTAATTTTAAAGTCTTTTTTCTTCTTTGTCTAGTCTTAAATCCACCTTTAGCTCTTGCCATTTGTCTTTCCTCCTATTTCCTAAATTTCGATCCAATTAACCTTGGATTCTAGATTTAATTCTCTTATAATCACTTGCTGAAACTAATCCAGATTTAGCTAAGTGTTTTTTAACTTTATGAGTTTTGTTGTGTGATAAGTGAGAGACATAAGCATGTCCGCGTTTTAATTTACCAGAACCAGTAACTTTTAATCTTTTCTTTAATCCACTATGTGATTTCATCTTTGGCATCGTAATTTTCCTCCTAGTTTTACTTTTTCTTTGGTGCTAATATTGCAATTAAATTTCTTCCTTCAAGTTTAGCTGGCTTTTCAATTTGAGCCACTTCGCTGCACTTTTCAATGAAGTCGTTAAGTATTTGTTCACCAATCTCAACGTGTGTTAATTGACGTCCTCTAAAGCGTACACTTACTTTAACCTTATCTCCGCTTTCCAACCATTTAATAGAATGATTTAACTTAGTGTTGAAATCATGAGTATCAATTGTTGGGGATAACTGAGTTTCCTTTAAAGTAATTACCTTTTGATTCTTCTTCATTTCTTTTTGTTTCTTTTGTTGTTCAAAACGATACTTTCCATAATTCATGATTCTGCAAACTGGTGGAGTTGCCTTTGGAGCTACACAAACTAAATCAAGATTAGCATCCTGTGCAATTCTTAAAGCTTCATTTCTTGTTTTTACACCCATTTGTTCACCATTTTGTCCAACTACTAGAACTTCTTTAAAACGAATTTTTTCGTTTACTAACTCATCAGATCCAGTGTTGTTATACTTGTTGCTAATAAAAGCCACCTCCAATTTTTTAAATTTACAAATAAAAAGTGAGTATGCTTAGACAACATCCCACAGACAGAAAATATACTATCCTAGTGACATTGGCCCAAAACTATCCGCAATCAGGCGAGAAGCTTAACTTCTTCTTTCCACTACTACTTTTTACCATGTACATAATACCAATTCCAAAAGTAAATGTCAACAAATTATTTAAATTTCTCAAAGAGAAAAGAGAGAACAAAAGTATTTGCATATCTCCCCTCTTTTTGCTTATAATAGGAAACAGGGAGTGATCATATGTTAGCTAATTTTGATGAAAGAATGAAGGATATTTTAAAGGATGAATATCATGATTTTATAGAAAGTCTATCTAAACCACCAATAAAGGGGATCTATTTTAATTTCAATAAAACAGTTGATCCAGATCTGATCAAAGAGTTTGAATTGATCCCTCATCACTATACAGAAGGGGGATATATCTTCGATTATGAGAAATATCCTCTAGGAAAGTATTCTTATTTTGATGCTGGTTTATATTATATTCAAGAGCCTAGTGCGATGATCGTTGCTTCTTTAGTGGATCTACAGGAGGGAGATAAGATCTTAGATATGTGTGCAGCCCCTGGTGGCAAAACATGCTATGTAGCTAGTAAGCTTCACCAGACTGGCTTAGTGATCGCTAATGATATTGATGCCAAACGTGCCAGTATTTTATCTAGTAACGTAGAAAGATTTGGATTAACCAATACAATTGTAACGAATGTTTCCTGTGATAAGCTGGAAGCTAAGTTTCCTGATTATTTTGATCATATTATTCTGGATGCTCCCTGCTCAGGAGAGGGAATGTTCAGAAAGCTTGATCAGGCTATTTCTACCTGGTCTATTGATAAGGTGAATGAATGTGCTTCGATTCAAAAGAAATTAATTGAGGAAGCCTACAATATGTTAAAACCTGGAGGTACCCTTATTTATTCTACCTGTACCTATGAAATAGCTGAAAACGAGGATACGATCAGATCATTATTAGAAAACCATCCTGATATGCATTTAGTAGAGATCCCTAAACAAAATGGAATGGCAGAAGGAATCGATATGAAAGAAGCTGTCAGACTTTATCCTCATAAGCATCTAGGGGAAGGACATTTTATTGCTAAGCTTATCAAGGATGAAAAAGAAGTCTATGATTCTATTAAGATGACTAAAGCTAATATCAAGAAAGCTGATCTAAAGCTTGTCCAGGAATTCTATCGTAATTATTTAAATATCAGCTGTCCTTTAGATCTTTATGATCATAATGGACATATCTACTCCATTCATCATTTTCCTGATCTATCGCATTTAAAGGTGCTTAGAATGGGACTGTATCTAGGAGAAATTAAAAAGAATCGTTTTGAGCCAAGCTATGCTTTAGCTAAAACCCTTGAAAAGAAGAATGTCAAACAGTATTACAGCTATCACTACAATGAAAAGCCTATTTTAGATTATCTAAAAGGAGAAACGATCGAAGGTACTTCCCAAAAGGGCTATGGAGTTTTATTTGTAGATGATTATCCATTATCCTTCTATAAAGAAAGCAACCATCAGGCTAAAAATCTATTTCCTAAAGGATTACGTAAACAATATTAAAGAGCAGCTAATGCTGCTCTTATATATTTTTTCCCCTCATTTCGATTATATCCCTTAGCTTTTGCTTTTGGAATTCGACGTTTTTTTATATTTTCATACCCACTTTCAAATCTCACATGTTCAATATACATTTTCATTTTGATGTCCTCCTTGGTATCTTTCTATTTAGATTATACCGTAGAGCTTTCATTCAAAAGAGGGTATCAGCTCGCCATTATTTTTTTACCTGTAAAGTTTTATAGGCATTAAAGAACTCAATTAATCCTTTTCCTCTATAGGTTCTTGTAAACAATGTTTTATTTTTACGTATAAAGCTTTTATAGCTGACTGGCAGATTTAAAACTAAACCACTCTGGAAGCTTAGATCACGATACGTAATAATTCTCATTAATAGATAATCAGTAGTCATATTGAGATTTGGTTCTATGATCTCAATCGTCTTTTTAGAATAAACATCCTTTAAAACTACCATTTCATCTTTAATTTCTTCAATTGTATAAATAGAGATCTGAGAGCAACGCATAGCTTCATTCATTTCTTTATACAAAGCTGGAACTACCTTAACTAATCCATCTATTTCACTTACCTGATCATAGATCAGCAGATCTCCATAAACACTGTTATCCACACTTAAATCTAGATTCATTTCAAATACTTTTAAGTTCATTTTTTCTAGAATATTGGTAGGATTTAGATGATTTTCATTACTATAGGCTACGATTTTCTTGATTTCTTCATCATAGATCGCTTTATAGCCTAAATATTTTTTATAGTTTATACTTTGTCCATATCTGATCTGGTTTGCCTTTGCCTTTAGTTCTCTATAATCCATTGTTCTTTTCCTCCCTGATTAAATGATTTTCTGTCGCATAATAGATAAAATCTTCTGATACCTTCTGATAGAATGAATCATACAATTCATCATATTCAAAAGCATAAGGGATCCCTATTCTATTAACCTTATTTTCTCCATGACAATCTGATCCAGCTGTATAAATAATATTATATCCTGTTTTCTCCATGATCCTATAGGTAAGCTTCATATAATGAATAATATCCTCTTTAGAATGATCATAGTGGAATAATTCTATTCCAAAGCTTGGATCGATCTGTCCTAATTCTATTAACATTTCTTCTATTTCCTCTTCACTCATATGATACTGGATCAGATGAGCAATCGAAGGAAAACCTCCTGCTTCCTTGATCAGTTTAAAGGCATCTGTTAACAGGATCTGTCTTTTATTTACATAATAAGGACAATTCTCCCCTATATAGGATTTAAATGCTTCATTAATACTATTTACCTTCCCCCTATATATCAGATATCTTGCAATATGTACACGATTATAATTGTTATTTTCCTTTTGAGTAGTCATATATTCTATAAAGTCATCATAGCTAAGATCTGAGTAATCCTGATGTAATCGATCTAATATATCCTGAATTTGGATGATTTTAGAATGATGATAAAGCTTTATGCTATGATTAAGTGAATTAAAGGCAGGACCATTAAAATCACTATCAAGAGGAAAATAGCCCAATAAATGAATCTCTTTACCTTTATATTCTACTGACATTTCAATTCCTGCTAAAGCACAAAAGGAATACCTTTCCCTTAATTTTTGCAGTTCAAGATTTCCCTTTAAGGTATTATGATCCGTTAAAGCAAATAGATCTAGATCCTTAGCCTGTTTAATAATTGTTTCTAAATCATAGCTTCCATCTGAATAGATAGAATGAATATGCAGATCCATTTTCATTTTTACTCACCCTCTACTAGTATACTAGAAATAAAGCAAAAAGTCATTTATACAAAAAAAGTAATTTTCATTCATTCTATTTTAGAAGAAATCAAAATATGTTATGATTATAGAAATAGAGAGGATCTGAATAATATGGAAAAAATCGAATTGATCAAACAGGAAATCAAAAAGGCTGTTATTGGCCAGGATACAAATATAGAAAAAATATTAGCTGTCTTTTTAGCGAAAGGACATATCCTATTAGAGGATATCCCTGGGGTTGGAAAAACCAATCTGGCTTTAGCTTTATCTAAAGCCTTATCTATGGAGCATAACCGTATGCAGTTTACAACTGATATTATGCCAAGTGATGTCACAGGATATATGATGTATAATGCACAGGAGCATAAAATGGAATATATCCCAGGACCAGTATTATGCAATCTATTCTTAGCAGATGAAATCAACCGTACCTCAAGCAAAACACAATCTGCCCTTTTAGAGGTTATGGAAGAAGGTCAGGTTACTGTAGATTCTATTTCTTATAAAACCCCTCAGCCCTTTATGGTTATTGCGACTGAAAACCCAATTCATATTGCTGGTACTCAGCCTTTACCAGAAAGTCAGATGGACCGTTTTATGGTCTGTTTATCCTTAGGTTATTTAAGCAAAAAGGATGAGATCGATCTGCTTAAGATCAAACAGACAAATAATCCATTAGATACGATTCAACCTATAGTAACAAAAGAAGAATTGATCGAGATGCAGGAAAAGGTTAAGGAGATCTATGTTTCTGATGAGATCTACAGCTATATCGTTGATCTGGTATCTGCTACAAGAAATCATTCAGATATTCGTTTAGGGATCTCTCCTAGAGGATCTATTCAGCTGATGAATTTAGCTAAAGCAATGGCTTATATCCATGATAGAAGCTATGTGATTCCTTCTGATATTAAAGAAATTATTGTAGATGTATTTAAGCATCGTATTCTATTAAGTTCACAGGCAAAAGGTAAACAAAAGACAAGTGAAGAAATTATTTCAGGTATAATTCATGAAGTTAAAGAACCTCGAATTAAAGAGAAATAGACTGATCTATTTTCTCTTGCTTGTATCAGGTATTTTATTCTTTGGAATATTTGATGAGCTTTATGCTATGATTTTCTTAGTGATGATCATCGCATTACCTGTTCTATCTTATTTATTTCCATGGATCATCTTTAGATCAACATCAATTACAGTTGATACTAAATTTGAAAATACATTACCAGATACAACTAATACAGTAAGGATCAATTTGAATTCTAAAATTCAGATCCCCTACCCTAGAGTAGAGGCTGAGTATTTTATTTCACAGCCTTTTGCAGCCTGCAATGAACATGAAAAAGTGAACTTGAATGATTTTACTTTTCCAATCAGGATGAAGCACTGTGGAAAGGTAAATCTAAGAATCAGTAGAATTAAAGCCTATGACCTGCTTTATCTAGGCTCTTTTAAAAGAAGGATCAATAAGGAATACAGCTATTATATCTATCCTAATATTGTGAATGTCTCTAAACAGTTAGAAATGCTTCATCAAAATAAAGCTCCTAAAAAGGGAGATGATCTAACAGAGATCTTTGAGCTTAGAGAATACAGGGAAGGAGATCCCATCAAGGCGATCCATTGGAAGCTTTCTTCTAAAAAGGGTACCCTGATCTCTAAGGTAGGAAGTGATAACAGCGATCTAGGTACAACCTTATTTTTAAAGCTTTCAAGAGATCAAAGTAAAAATGATCAGACCCTAAGCCTGTTCCATTCTTTTTCTTTATCCCTGCTTAAGGAGTACAGCTTTAATATTGCTTATCTTGAAGAAGATGAAATTGTAATTGTACCTGTTGAATCAAAAGAAGGATATGAGGAAGTATTCATGCATATTTTATCTTTACCATTAAGGAGTACAGATCATAAGCTAGAAGGAAGTAATGTCTATACCTTTGTAAATGGAGGGGTATACAATGATCATTAATATTTTATTGGATCTATTATTGATTGGAATGTCTATTACAGGATATTTCTTTGGTTTCTTTAATGCCTTCTCATTAGAAGAAAATAGAGTAATGCTTCTTATTTTAATGGGTATTGGATTATTGACCTATTATATTTTTAAAGTTATGGATCGTAAAGTAAAGCTCTGCTATTTGCTCCTTATTGGGATTGCTTATCTTTTCTTTATAGGGAAATTTACCAATGGAATAAAGATCTTTCTGACAGCTATCTTTGAAAAATGGGCTGTTTCTGATCATCAGTTTAATATTCCTTATTTATCCTATACCTATTCATTATCAGATTATAGAATAGCGATCTATCTGATCAATATTCCTATTGTGGTAAGCTTAAGTACCTACTATACCCATAAGAAATATTTACTGCTGCATTATCTTCTGGCGATCTTATTTTTATTTATTCCGTTATTATATCAGTTTTTTCCTGAATATATTTATCTTACTTTATTGATCGTTCCTGTTTTTGTTGATTATTTAAGCAGCTATCTTAAGGATCAGCGTTTACTAAGAATCATCTTTTTAGTGATCTTAATGCTTATTCCTATTACCATGGAGAAAGTGATCAATAAGGAAGACTATACAAGATCCATTACCTTTACAGAATTAAAATCAAAGATCAATCACGCTGGACATTCTTTAAACAGCTCTACCATTCCAGATGATGTAATTGATTTAACCAAGGTGGGTCCTAAAGCCCCTAGTGAGGATATTGAGCTTTATGTAGAGGGGGATGATCTGGGTGATTTTAAACTGATTGGAAATCGCTATGCGATCTTTACAGATAATTCATGGCAAAAGGATACAACCGATGATGAAACCTCTTTATGGGCAACAGAAAGAAGAATATTGAACCTTCATCAGGATCATGTAGTCTATGACTGTATTATTTATAATTCTAATTTAGTTAGAAATAATTACTACCAGCCATATTTTGTAACCTTCTCAGGTAATGGAACCTACACCTTTATTTCCTATATAGATATCTATCATAATGATTATGATGACCTATATGCCAATCAGATTTCTTCTTTAGAATATTATATTAGAAATCATATTGAATTAGATACCTATGTACCCGATCATTTAAAGGAAGTATTACAATCTATTTTAGATGAAGCAGAGGTAAAGGAGGATGATTCTTTATCTGATAAGCTATCAAAGATCCGAAAGTATATTACCTCAAATTATACCTATGATTTAACTGTTTCAGCAATTGATTCAGATGAAGATTTTGTATTGAATTTTATTGAAACAAAACGTGGCTATTGTGTTCACTTTGCTACCCTGACTGCTCTTTTACTTCGTCAATGTAATGTTTTAACAAGATATGTAGAAGGCTATCAGGTCAGTGAGTATAATAACAGTGAGGGAAGATATCTACTAAGAAATAGTGATCAGCATGCCTGGATCGAATATTTTGATGATCATGTTGGCTGGCTGCCTTTAGAAACTACTCCATTATATGATGATGCTTCATCCTATGCTTCCTACAGGGAAACAGAAGAAACACACCAGGAGGAAGTAAATGAAGAAGAAAGAGAAGACATAGAAGAAAAAGAAAAAGAAGATATTGAAAATCCTGTAGAGCAGGAAACAGAAGAAACGTTACCTGAAGATCCAACCCAAAATACTGCTTCTGATGCTACTTCCTTTAAAACTGCTCTAATTATTTTGGGTATTATTCTTTTAATCGTTATAATCAGAGTAACAAGAATGCTGCAGTTTAGAAAATACAAAAAGCAAAGCAATAATCAGTATGTATTATTCCTGTATCATCAGTTAGATCGTTTACATCTTATAGTAGATGATAAGCTTTACAAGATTGCTTTAAAAGCAATGTATTCAAATGAAATGATCACTCAAGAAGAATTATCGATCTTTGAAGAAGGCTATATACAGACTTTAAAGGAGCATCTGAACTACTGGAATTTTATCTTCTATTATTATTATTTTATGATCAGGGGGAAATAGAAATGGTTAAGGATATTATCAAAGATACAGTTTTTTTAAAACAAAAATCAAGTAAAGCTACAAAATTCGATTTAAATGTTGTGACTGATCTAAATGATACACTCAATGCTCATAAAGAAAACTGTGTAGGAATGGCTGCCAATATGATTGGAGTCAAAAAGAATATTATTATTGTTTCTTTAGGAATGACAAATCTAATCATGTTAAATCCTAAGATTTTAAAAAAAGGGAAACCCTATGAAACAAGTGAAGGTTGTCTATCCTTAAATGGAATGAGAAAAACTAAAAGATATGAAAATATTCTTGTGGAATATGAGGACAGTTCCTTTGTAAAGCATACTGCTTCCTTTTCAGGACATATTGCCCAGATCATTCAACATGAAATAGATCACTGTAATGGGATCATTATTTAGTTATTTCTTTTATATTGTCATTCAAACTGTTTTTCTTTAAAATAGAATCTGCTAAAGGAGATTAATTATGAAAAAGAAAAGAATTCTTATATTAACAGGAATATTCCTGGTCATTATGATCTTTCTATTTACACCTGTGATGATCAAGATCAAGGGAGAAAAAGAAATAACAATAGAAGTATTTAGTGAATATATAGATGAAGGAGCTGTTTCTAGAATTGGAGGAACCATCCAGTGTGATAATCAGGTAGATCCAAATGTAGTTGGAACCTATCATGTTACCTATCAGTGGTTTCTTGAAAAAGCAACAAGAACGATCCATGTGGTTGATACTACTCCCCCTGTTTTAAATTTAAACGGAGAGGAAGAGGTAGAGGTTGTATTAAATAGTAAATATGTAGAAAAGGGTTATGAGGTTTCTGATAACTATGATAGTGAGGTTAAGGTTAGCATTGATAACGATTTGGATACTTCTTTAGTCCATGATGAAATAATTACCTACAATGCAGTAGATTCTTCTAATAATACAACTACTTTAACTAGATTGATCCATGTGGTTGAGGATGATTATCATTATGAAAATAACATCAATAATAAAGCAGGAGCATCCCAGGATCTAGTAGATGCTATTATTGCCTTCTATAATAATTACTATAAATCTTTACGTTATTCTAATGTTGAAGATTTTGATGCTTATTATGAAGACTCACAAAAGGAAGCTGTCTTAACTACTGCTTTAAGCTATCTGTTTGAATATCGTAAGATGTCTAATAATGATCTTCATTTAAATGACTGTTACTATGATTTAACGATCGATCAGGTAAGCTATCAAAACGGGATCTATACTATTACCTTTTTAGAGGATTGTCATGTAAACTTTAATTTTCAGTATGAAAAGGAATCTAATATCTATGATATTGAAAATACGATCTCTTTAATCAAGAGTGAGGATACCTACAGGATCACTGATTTTGAAAAGGGAGAAGGCTTCTATTTAATGTTTTATGATTCAACAAGTAATCTGAATACTCTATATAGTCAATATATGGAAATTGCGAAAACGATGAATGATTCCTATGAAAAGGATCGTTTAGCGGTTAATCAGAATGAAGCTGTTATTGATCTTACAGCTACCTATCCCTATAATCGTGATTTAGCTGTTGAATATGCAAATACCTATTATCACGAAAGAAACAGCAGTGAGTATAATGTGATCGCTCATAATAATTGTATGAACTTTGGTTCTCAGGTAATAGCAGCAGGAGGAATCCCCATGGATTACACTGGTAATGCTCAGCTTTACCAGCAATGGAAAAACTATGGACCATCCTATAATGCTAATGAGGAGCCTAGTGGATTAGTCTATACATGGACCTATATTCCTCATTTTAGATATTATATTCATAATAATGTAGGAGCAGGATTAGTAGCGATAGTCAATGCCAATCTGTATCTAGGGGAAGGCGGAGATATGGTACAGGTTTCTAAAACCAGCTTAGATGATCCAATACATAATCTGGTAGTTGTAGGAAGAGTAGAAAATGAAGAAGGGGAAGTAACGGATCTATTAGTAAACGGAAATACATTAGATATGTATAATTATCCTTTATCTGCTTCATGCTATCCCTATAAATCATTAGTTAAGATCATTGGATACAATTAAAGGGACTAAAATAGTCCCTTTTATAGTTCACTGATTGCCTGAATTGTATAATCATCATAACCCTGAAGGAAATAAGAAGCTTCATCGATCTGATCTAAGGTATCTTCTAGATCATCCTCTGCTAATAAAGATAAAACATATTCCTGATAAGCTTCTAAAAACAGATCATAGTAGGTTTCATCATGTCCAATAAAGCTGATTCCTGTTTTAAAGGTCAGAAAATCCTTAAAGCGAGTATTTTTTAGATCTTTAGTATAACCAACCATTTCCATTTTTTCATTATATACAGGGTTATTTTCCTCAAATAGAGTTAACATTAAATCAATTGTAATTTCTAATAATTCATTCTGATCTATTTCCATCTTTTCTTCCTTATCTAATCATCTTAACGATATATTCTCCATATTCCTTCTTTTTATCAGCTGTTAAAGAAAAACCATGCTTCTGATAAAAAACAATTGCATCCTTATTTTTTTCTAATACCCATAGCTTGTTACATCCTCTGCTGATTGCTTCTTCAATCAGTTTGCTTCCAATCCCCTGTCCTTCAAAGAAGGGATTTACATAAAGCTCCTTGATCTCCTTATCTTCAAGATGGATCATTCCCTTTACAAATTCATCCTCGTAAACATAGATGGAAGATAACAAAGCTAAATTGTTTAAATACTCCTGACATAAACCAAGCACCGTCATTTCATGAAAGGATACATAATCATTTTGAAAGATCTCACGATAATGAACACGTTTAGAAAAAATAAGGATCTCTGCAACTAGGCTGATATCTTCTTTTTGTGCCTGTCTGATCACTATAATTCAATATCCATAGTAACAGTTCCAGCTTTTGCACAGGATGCTGTTACAGTAACCTTTGGCTCATCAGTTACAACGATAAAGCTTGCTTTTTTACGGATTGGTGGATAAGCAAAGGTATTAATTGATTCATCATAGAAATAATCTGTAGCTACACCTGAGAATCCTTCTAAGCTTCCAAGATCAACCACCTGATCCTCTAAAGTAACCTTAACAGTATCTTCAATTGCTAATTTCTTTGTTTCAGTAGTCAGATAGGTTGGTAAATAACCCTTATTGGCAACTACTACATTCACTCTATAAGCATTTCCTGATAAATGTTCAACCTCTGTTTCATCGATTACAAGCATTGGTAATGCTTTGATCATTCTGATCATAAATCTTGTACAGTTTTCTACTTCTTTTTGTAAAAACTGTACTGGAGGATTCTGTAAAGTAAACTTCATATCAATTCCCCCAATTTCAATTTCTCCAAGCTGTGGATGGTTGAATGGTGTCCATGGCTTAAAGGATTCAGGAGAGTTCTCCATGATCCAGTCAATCAGCTTCTGATAGTCTGCTGCTCTTTCCTGATCTGATTTTTTCTTTGGTGGCCAATCTGTCTTAACTCCTGCTTTTTCTCTCATATTCCAGAATTCCATTGTATAGGCAGGAATACCATGCTGCTGATAGCAGAAATCATCAAAAGCACCTGAAGAATATTCAGTATTATCTTCAAAGAAATCTGTAAAGATTGGAACTACTGGATATCCCATTTCTTCTGTACACATATCTGCCATTTCATGTAAGGTTTTCTGATCTAGCTTAGAGATCGTCTTTTCTGGTCTGGTTCCAGGTACTACAAGCAGCATTCCCCCATTGGTATGATGAGTCATTACTCCTCCAATGTTTTTATGATCTGTGATCCAGTCAGCCATTGCTTTATTTTCACCATTTGATAAAGGATATCTTCCTGCTCCAGGCTGTCTTACTTCACTATACCATCCAAATGGATAATTACGATTAAAATCTAATCCCCATAAAGGTTTAGCTGGATCAAAATGAACACCATCATAGTCTTCAATTAATCCTTCAGGATAAATATTATAGAATTCCCCTTCAGTTTCATCTGGTTTTCTTCTTAACATTGTATTAGGATTATCTGGGTTTACCTTCCAAGCTCCATATGGAGTAGGAATTCTGATCTGTCTTAATACACCATCTTCATCAATATCTGCATTATATAATCCCTTATCCTGTTTTTCAGTTAAATAAGGACGATCTACTGATCTTAACTTAGCACAGCTTGTAAGATATGCTTCTGAACCATCTGGAGAAATACGTGGAACAATATAGATCGTATAATCATCTACCAGCTTGGTAACTTCCTTATCTTCTCCATAATTAGTAACTAGATAATCTAAGGTATGCATTGCAGCCTGAGTACCTGTAACCTCACCAGCATGTGTATTTGCATCAATATGATAAGCTGGTTTAGTTGAAGGATCTCCCTTTGAAATGGTTACAGCATATAAATTTCTACCCTTTGGAGTAGTATATAATACTTCTGATGAAACAATTTCTGGATAATTCTTTTCAAAATATTCGATCATTTCCTTTACTTCATTGTATAGAAAATAATGATCATGCTTAAATGTTGTTTTCACTTTATTCTTCCTCCTCTACGATATAATGATGAATCTTTCTTTGCATTCTTACTGCTTTAAATTTACTTCCCTGATAAACTACTTCCTTCTCTTTTCCATCCTCTTCATACCCCTGACTTCTAAAGAAATCAACTGCATTAGTATGATCCTTTAATACCCATACAACGATATATTTAAAATGCTTCTGCTCCAGGGCAGCAGTAGCGTAGTCTAACAGCATTCCCCCATAACCGATCTTCTGATAATTATTTAAAACATATATAGCCTGAATTTCCCCATAATCCATACGATCAAGATCACGGTCTTCTCTTCTAGCAGCAATCACATAGCCTAATAAACGTTCCTTACTTTCTACTACATAGGTATAATCTAATAAATTCATACGATTAAAGGTATTCAGCTGTTTTTCTATAGAAAGCTCATTTAGATAGTTTTCTGGCAGAAGATCACGATAGCTTTCAAGATAGCAGTTATAATGAAGAGAAGCTAAAGAAGGAATATCATCCTTTTCAATTTTTCTAATTAACATAAATCAACCTCTAAAAAAGGATAGATAGGTAAAACTATCTATCCCCTTCTTTTATTTTTTATCCTTGATCTGTTGTTTGCACATTGCGATAAATTCATCTAATGGCATAGATACCTGTTCCTGTGAACCATGTAATCTATAGTTTACAGTCTTAGTGTCTCTTTCATTATTACCTAATACTAATAAATAAGTAGCCTTCTGTAATTGAGCTTCTCTCATTCTGTATCCTAATTTTTCATCTCTGCTGTCGATCTGTACTCTGATTCCTTCATCTTCTAAGGCATCAACTACTTCATTAGCATAATCTAAATGATATTTATTATTAACTGGTAATACTTTAACCTGAACTGGAGCTAACCATAATGGAAGGTTACCCTTAGTTTCTTCTAGGATATAAGCCATAAATCTATCTAATGAACCTAAGATCGCTCTATGTAAAACAACTGGAGTTTTCTTTGAACCATCAGAATCAACATAAGTTAAATTGAACTTAGCTGGTAAACAGAAGTCTAACTGACAAGTAGATAATGTATATTCATTACCAACTGCAGGTTTAACCTGTACATCTAGTTTAGGACCATAGAAAGCAGCTTCTCCAATTTCTTCAGTATATTCAATACCTAGATCATCTAATACCTTTCTTAAAGTATTTTCTGCGTTATTCCACATTTCATCATCTGGATGATATTTTACCTTATCTTCTGGATCTCTTAAAGATAAAGCCATACGATAATTTGTGATTCCAAAGTCTTTATATACATCAAGAATTAAATCTACTACAGCTTTAAATTCTGATTCGATCTGTTCAGGTGTTACAAATAAGTGAGCATCATTCTGGCAGAAATGTCTACCTCTTTCAATACCCTTTACTGCTCCAGCAGCTTCATATCTGAAGTCATGAGCAATTTCACCAATACGGATTGGCAGATCCTTATAAGAATGAAGCTTATTAGCATAGATCATCATATGGTGAGGACAGTTCATTGGACGTAAAACAAATGCTTCTCCTTCCATTTCCATAGCAGGGAACATATTTTCTTTGTAGTGATCCCAGTGACCTGATGTTTTATATAGATTAACAGTACCAACTGGTGGAGTTAATACATGGAAATATCCTAATTTTCTTTCTTTTCTCTTAATATAGGTTTCTAATTCTTCCCAGATGATCTGTCCATTTGGTAAATACATTGGTAATCCACGTCCAATTAAATCATCAGACATAAAGATTTCCATATCTCTACCAATCTTTCTATGATCTCTTTCCTTAGCTTCTTCTAGTTCAGCTAAATGAGCTTCTAATTCTTCTTTAGTTGGGAAACATACTCCATAGATTCTCTGTAAAACTTTATTGTTAGCATCACCCTTCCAGTATGCACCAGAATGTTTCATTAACTTAAAGTTCTTTAACAGCTTAGTAGATTCAACGTGTGGACCTCTACATAAATCAGTAAAATCTCCCTGAGAATAACAAGTGATTGTTCCATCTTCCATACGTTCAATTAAGTCGATCTTGTATTCATCGTTCTTGAACATTTCTAAAGCTTCTTCTTTAGAAATTTCTCTTCTAACGATTCTCTTACCATCTTTAGCTAATTTCTTCATTTCCTTTTCGATCTTAGCAATATCTTCATCAGTAATTACTGCATCCCCAAGGTCCATATCATAGTAGAACCCTTCAGCAACTACTGGTCCTACCCAGAATTTAGCATCTGGATAAAGATGCTTTACAGCCTGAGCCATTAAATGGGCACATGAATGGTTTAAAGTATTTAATGCTTCTTCATTTTTAAAATCTCTCATCTTTATTTCCTCCTATCAAAATAAAAAGAGACCTCATCAAAGGACGAGATCTCGTGGTACCACCTTTATTCGTTATATATCTATAACCTCTTAACCTTAACGCAGTTTATACGGCAATCTTTTTCAAGCGCAGCTCCTAGGGAGTATTTATCGATCTATTACACAGAATTTTCACCATCTATCTGCTCTCTAAGTAAAATCAATAGATAAACATATCCTATTCATCACTATACAAAATATTATATACCCTTTATTGAAAAAGTCTAGAAAAATTAAATTGAAAATGCTTTTAAAATTTGATATAGTTTTTATAGGTGATAAAAATGTTGAATATATGTATATGTGAAGAAGATATCCAATGTGTTGAATCAGTAAAAAAACAATTATTAGGTATTTTAGAAAATGTTCCTTATGTTGTTACTGTATTTAACGATCTGGATAGCATGCAGCAAGCAATGATGGATCTACAGATGAATTATGATATTATGATATTTGGTATTCAGTTTGGAAATCGTACAAGTCTAAAACTGATTGAATCAATTAATGAACGTTATCCAAATATTCAGATTATTATTATGTCAAAATACATTGGAATGCTTTTAAATGTATATGATGTTGAATGCTGTTACTTTATTTATAAAGAAGAGCTTGGAAAACGTCTGCCAAAGGCAATCGCTAAAGCAAGAAAGAATCTTGAACTTTTCCCACGTTTTATTACGATCAAACAGGGAAAGGAACATATTATTATTAGAGCAAGCGATATTGTCTATATTGAACATCTTGCCAAGAAATGTACAATTCATACATTAACAGATGAAATTGAGATCATTTCAACTTTAAAGGATCTAGAAGATTACTTAGACCCAGATCACTTCTTCCATACCCATAAAAGCTATATCGTCAATTCAGATCACATTAAAAAGGTCACCTTAGCTAAGATCGAAGTTGCCAATGATATTGTTTTACCTGTATCAAGAAACTATCGACAATCGATTCGTTCATTTATTGAACTACATACAAAGCCTGAAAAGTAATAGCAGTGAAAGCTGCTATTTTTATATACTAAAAAGGCTAAACATAAAGTCTAGCCTAATTTGCAATAGCATGGTGACATTCAGGAGTATTATCACTGATTGCCTTAAAAGTATAACCACGGTCTAAATAATACTGAATAATAGTTGGTAAAGCCTGAACTGTATTGGTTGCTGCTCCACTATCGTGACATAGCATCACAATGGTATCGTACTGTGGTGAATTCTGTACCTGTGAGATCATATTAGAAACAGATGTTGCTACATTTCCATCCCCACTGCTGACATTCCAGTCAAAGTAGGTATAACCATTTTCATTTGCCCAATTGGCGATCTGGGTTACCACTCCTTCACAATAATTCATACTGACATGATTACTTGATCCTCCTGGGAATCTAAAGTAGGTTGGATAATAGCCTAAATACTGTTTTGCGTAAGCCTGGATCATCTTAAAATCATTTACATAAGCATCTAAGGATGTATAGATATTTTCATATACATGACAATAAGTATGTAAAGCAACAGTATGACCTGCATTGTTTTCTTCTACGATCAAATTTGCATAGGCTGGCCAGTTAGCTGTGATAAAGAAGGTCGCTTTAATATTATAACGCTCTAAAATTGAAAGGATCTCTTTAGTATTCTTGCTTGGTCCATCATCAAAGGTTAAATAAATAACCTTGCTAGTTGGGGAGCTTTCATTGGTAACTGTGATCTTACGTGTATACTCCATCGTATTTCCATATTTATCATATGCTTTATAATAGACTTCATATTCTCCTGGAGTAGTCAGATCTACCTGAGAACTATCTACTTCATAGGTTGGATCAGGATCCGTATCATCCACAATGGTAATCCCTGCATGATAATTGACTGAAGCATTCATCGCTACTATCATTTCTTCTCTGCCATTTAGTGCTGGAGCAGTTAAATCAGCTGGTAAAACATGAAGTATAGTTTCATGTTCTGTTTTATTTCCACATTCATCTTCTCCAACAATGACTACATTATAATCCTTTTCTACATCCTGATCATATTTATAGTCTTCCTTAAAGCTGAAGGTAACTGATGTTTCATCTACTACATTACTTACAAACTGATTAGGATCAAAATGATCATTCGCTCTTAAAGTCCCTTCACTTACTTCAAATTCAGGAGCAGTGATATCTTTAACGATTGCAGTAACCTCATAGGTTTCATTATCATAGGTATATTCTAATGGATAGCTTCCCAAGGTATCAGGATCGATCTCACCTTCATAGCTGATCTTATCATAATCCTTTTCAGGAATATTATTGATGGCTGAAGTATAATTGAACTCACTTTGATAAGCTACAATAAATTCATCTTTAAATGGCTGATGGGCCTTCTGATAGCTTTTGATTCCATAGACCAACCCGATCACTCCAACAATAAATAAGCAGACGATGGTTATTTTCATTTTACCTGTTAATTTTTTCATAGTTCATCTCTCCTTTCTATTGCACCTACTATTATAGTCCTAATCCTTGATTTGTTAAGAATAAAAAAGAAAAAAAACGAGCAAATTAGTTTGCTCATTTATTTAGAATAAGGGAGTAGGATAATCCCCTTTTTCTACTAAAGCCTGAAAGCTTTCTTGAACATATTGTTTATCTGCCTCGTAGGTTACTCCAAACCAGGCATCCCTTGTTTCTAAACATGCTACCTTGCATTTTTTGGTGGTAATAAGCGAATTCATAATTTCTGGCAGCAGATATTCATCCTTTAAAGGATCCTGCATATGGTCTAAGAAATCCTTAAAACGATCCTCTAATACCCCGATAAATTCAGGGGTTACTCCCCACATATTCATACTGACTATGCCTTCTTTATCTAATTCTCTTTCCCTGCCATCAGCGTCGATCGCTTTAGCTCCAGAATCAGTTCTGATAATATTTTTGATTTCTTCAACATCCTCAAGATAACCGTTTTTAACCTTACAGATCCCTCTTGATACTGCTCCATGATCTGATAAGGTATTCTTTAAAACAAAGCCTGACATGCAGTAATCGTACCCTCCGTGATGTTCCACTAAATAATCATGCATATGTCTAAAAGCCTGTTTTCCATAGTAATCATCTGCATTGATAATAGCGAATGGTTCATTGACCACTCCTTTACACATTAAAATAGCATGACCTGTCCCAAAGGGTTTTGTTCTTCCTTCTGCTTTTACATATCCAACAGGCAGATCCTCTAATTCCTGATATACATATTCAACATCGATCACCTGTCTGATTCGATTACCAATAGCCTGATTAAAAGCTTCTTCGATTTCTTTACGGATAATAAAGACAACCTTATTAAAACCTGCTTCCTTGGCATCATAAATGGAATAATCCATAATGATCTCTCCACTAGGTCCTACTTTACTTAACTGTTTAATTTCATGCTTACTAAATCTTGAGCCCATTCCTGCGGCCATAATAACTAATGTGGTATTCATTTTTTACACCCTTATCCTTACATGATCTGATTTAAAACACGATTGGAACGATAAATAATCACAAAATTAACAACTGTATTAATTGCGATAATAATATAAAAGTTAAATACAGCGGATAAGAAAAGAAGTGCTAAGCCTAGCTTTATAGACAATAAAATATATTTATTTGTGATCCATAATTCATGAATACGATAAGCCAGCTTTTCGCATCTTTGCAGATCCTCTTCATTATCATAGATAATAGTATAATTCGTAATAATATCTGCAACATTATAGCCTCCACGATGGAACTTCATATATTCATCATCCTTAAAGACAAAATCCTTTTTCTTTGCAAGCTCAATAAAACGGTTCAGACTGTTTTCATTTAAGAAGATTACGCCATATTTTAAAGAGATCTGCTTTAAAGCCTGATAGAATAATGGTCTCATTTTTAAAATTCCTAGTGGATAACAGATATACATCAGAACTAATCCACTCATAATAAAATGATGCTGACCAATATCAGAGAAAACAACTCCAACGATCATAATAATGATTCCTAAAAGTACTAAAGCCATAGAGAAAATAATATCGATCCTGCTCTGCTGTTTTTCTAAATAGCCATGCTGATGTAATTCCTTAGGAGAAAAACTATGTAGACGATAAAGAGCTGTCTGATGATAGATATCTTCTACCTTTACTTCAATTCCCCCTTCAGAAACAATAGAACCACTTTCTATTCTTTGATTGCTGATCACCTCAACTAATTCTTCGTTTCCACTCATAAGCGTGGTATCCAGTTTAGCCTTTCCTTCAAGGACGATCCCGTTAAAATGGACCATCTGTCCTTCTGTATATAAAACAACATCATCCTTTTGAACATCTAATACATCTACATCCTTATAGGCTCCTCTTTCATTTCTTCTTACTGTAGAAACAAAGGATGTTGCATAATCAAGGATACGGTTTGTAAATAATCTGTTGATTTCACGATACAGGATATAGAACCATATTCCAACAGCTAATCCTATAATAGCCTGTAAATGATAGTTTAAGATCAGCATTACTAAAGTTGTAAGGATCACAAAGATTGGATAAGTAAAAAATCTTTTCTGTTGAAAATCATCATAATATTTATCAGCCAGATAATAAACAAGCATCGCATACATCCCTACCCATCCCATCTCAGTTATAAAGCTAGGATTTTTATGGGTAGCAAAGGTAACTGACGCAAAACAGATAAATAAAGCCAAAGCTAATAAATGAGATAAAAGTTCAATATTGATCTTACTTTCTGAGGCAAAGATCTCTTCTACAGTAATATCTGCTTCCATTCCCTTAGTTACATAGTTGATCTTATTATAGATAAATGGATCACTGGTCTCTAAGGTAAGAATATGTTCAGTTGTATTATATTCTACATTTCTGACTGTTTCATCATTGCTTAAATAGCTGGTCAAAAAGACCTGCCCCTCTGGTGCATCAAAATTAGTTAAAGCAAAATATCTTTTTTCAAAGGTTGTATGCTTATAAGCTCTTCTTTCCTTAATACGCAGATTCAGCTTTAATTCACTGATACAATTTTCTATAATATCATCTACACCCTTATAATTTGAAACAATCTCCAGATCTCTGAACTGTTCATTAAACGCTGCTTCCTCTATTTCATCATAGGCAAGCAGATGTTCAAGTAATCGTTCCATTTCATGTCCTTTGATTTCTCCAATCAAATGAAAATTTCTTTTCAAGTTGTTCACCTACTTCTGTATAAATTTAAAGTACTGATTAAATTCCTGTTCAGTACAGGATAGATCAAATTCATCTCCATATATTTTATAAGAGATCAATGAAACCTGGTCATCTCTCACTGTGCATGCATAAACCTGTCCAACAGTAAACAGATTGATCTCTTTTTTCCCAATAATGGATGACATAGTTTTAATACATATGCATTTTAAACGTCTACCAGTGTTTGCCACGTTTCACGCCCCCTTTTATGTAGTATAACATTTTTTGAGTAAAAGTAAACAAAAGCTACTGATTTCAGTAGCTCTAGTTTTGCGAAAACTCTTTTAAAATTAGATCTGGATTATTCTTAGTTGCCCAACGAATTCCCCATTCATTTGTGAATAGTAACAGGAAGTTTCCTTTTAGATCCTGTACTCTCTTTGTATCAGAAGATAGATTTAAGCTAGTTAAGTCTACATCTTTATTATCGATCCAGCGAATAAACTGATATGGAAGATCCACACGATCGATATCTACATTATATTCAGTCTTTAAACGATGTTCAAGAACTTCAAACTGAAGTACCCCAACAACCCCAACATAGATTTCATCCATTCCCCCAAAAGGTGACTGGAAGATCTGAATTGCTCCTTCTTTAGCGATCTGTTCAATTCCCTTAACAAACTGTTTACGTTTCATAGAATCCTTATTACGAATCGTAGCGAAATGTTCTGGAGCAAAGGTAGGAATACCCTGGAAGGCAAAGTGATCTGGACCAGTTACAATAGTATCCCCAATCGAGAAGATACCAGGATCAAATACCCCAATAACATCTCCTGCATAGGCTTCTTCTACTGTTTCTCTATCATTTGCCATTAATTGTTTAGACTGGTTCAATTTGATCTTCTTACCGCCCTGAACATGATATACTTCCATACCTTTTTCAAATTTACCAGATACAATTCTCATAAAGGCCATTCTATCTCGATGCATTTTATTCATATTTGCCTGAATCTTAAAGACAAAGGCTGAGAAAACTGGTTTTAATGGGTCGATCAGTTCATCTCCTGCCATTCTTGCAAGTGGAGTTGTAGCCATCTCAAGGAAATGCTGAAGGAAAGGTTCTACCCCAAAATTAGTTAAAGCTGAACCAAAGAAGACTGGTGATAATTCCCCCTTTTGAACTAATTCTAGATCAAAGGGTTCACTTGCTCCATCTAGTAATTCTACATCATCCATTAACTGGTTATATTGATCATCTGTAACAAACTGTTTTAATTCTGGATCATTGACATCAAATCTTCTAGAGATCGCCATATCCTTATTTCCACGTTTACCACTGTCAAATTCTAAGACTTCATTGGTTTCTCTTTCAAGTACTCCTCTAAATTCCTTACCTGACCCAATTGGCCAGTTGATAGCAGTAGTTTTAATTCCTAGTTCTGCTTCGATTTCTTCCATTAATTCATATGGATCCTTAGCTTCCCTATCCATTTTATTAATAAAAGTAAAGACTGGAATATGACGCATACCACAGACCTTAAATAGCTTACGAGTCTGCTCTTCGACACCTTTACTACCATCGATTACCATTACTGCTGAATCAGCAGCCATTAAAGTACGATATGTATCTTCAGAGAAGTCCTGATGCCCTGGTGTATCCAGGATATTGATACAGTAACCACCATAGTTAAATTGAAGTACAGAAGAAGTAACTGAGATCCCTCTTTGTTTTTCAATTTCCATCCAGTCAGAAACTGCATGTCTGCTCTGCTGTTTTCCTTTTACCATCCCTGCTTCCTGAATTGCTCCACCATATAATAAGAACTTTTCAGTTAATGTTGTTTTCCCAGCATCCGGGTGAGAGATGATGGCAAAGGTTCTTCTTTTTTGAATTTCTTCTTGTAAAGTTGCCATACGTAATCATTCCTTTCTATACATATAATTTCACACCTTACATATAATACTAAAACTATATTTTGGTGTCAAGGTGAAATATTTTCAAATAGTACTTGTTTTTTTAAAAAAGTTATGTTATTATATACGAGCAATAGAGATATAGGGGTGTAGTTCAATGGTAGAACGTCGGTCTCCAAAACCGCTGATGCGAGTTCGATTCTTGTCACCCCTGCCATTTATAAATAAAGCCTTGAATATTCAAGGTTTTTTATTTTGTATAGACAAGTAAAAAAAGACTCTTGTTGGTAAAAGAGTCTTATAGAAATAAGGAATATAAAATTATAAAGCTTTTAGAAGAAATAGTCATGCATCTCTTTCAGTAATTCTTTGGTAACAGGTACTTCTTTAGTATTCTGTAATACTGAATCAATTCTACAGTAAGGACAAATTGCTGTTGTCCCACCATCAATCCAGTCTTCGATCTCTTTAGGATCAAAGATCTCTAAACAATAGAAGCATCCACATTTGTTGGTTTTGCGTAAAGCCTTGCGATTATAGATCGTTGTTTTATGAATCTGAATCAGTTTATCTTTTGTCATATGAACATCACCCTTTCTTATTCATTTTACATCTATAGTATACCTAAAAAAGCAAAAGAAAATGTCACCTGACAAGTGACAAACTCAAAAAGATTTCTATTTTTATTATCTAATCATATTTACATTATTATGCCATATTCTATAGAGACTAGATAAAGCATATACAAAAAAATAATAAACTAGATCGTAATAGATTCAAGCGTTCTAATTGATTAAATCAAAGTAAGACAAGGAAAGGCTTATACTCATAAGAAAAAGGCTTGACTTCTCTACAAGTAAGAAATCAAACCTTATAATCTTTTTTATTCTATGTCTAGCTTATTAGCTTCTACACAGTTTTATAATGTATGGTTATTCATGATCAATAATAATCTTTAATACAGAATTTTGATCCTGTGCTTTCTTAAAGGCTTCATTGATCTGATCTAATGAATAGTGATGAGTAATGATCTGCTTAACAGGTGTAGATTTAGCGTGTAGGGCAGCGATACATTCTCTAATATCATCATTATTATAAGCAAATGAACCTACTACATCTAATTCAGCACCAGTGATCTGATAAGGATTAATTGATACATTCTGATGGTATAAAGCTACTACTACTACTCTTGAATAGCTCTTAGCCATATTGAATATAGAAGGAAGAATAACACTTGCTCCAGAAGTATCGATATAACAGTCAATATCTACAGATGTCTGTCCAGCCATCGTAATTGGTGCTTCACCATATAATTCAGTTAAGAATGCCTTTAAATCTCCCTTAGCTGAGTTAAAGGTAACAGCTCCCATTTCCTTAGCTACTGATAAACGCCAGTCATTGATATCTACTACAACGATATCCTTAACTCCTTTAGATAAACATGCTGATAAAGCACATAATCCAATCATCCCAGCTCCAAAAATCAATACCTTTTCACCAGCTTGAACATGTCCCTTATTTGCCCCATGCATACCTACAGCAAATGGTTCAATAATAGCACCTTCATCAAAGTCTACATTTTCTGGTAATTCAAATAGGTTATAATCTAATTCAGCCTGTTCGATTCGTACATATTGACTGAATCCACCACATTCATCACAGATTTCTATTAATGACATACCACAATCTGCCGGTTTACGTAAGCATGGATTAGGGAATACTCTCATTCCTATCTTGATGTTGTCAGCTACCTGACTACCCTTCTCATATACAACTGCTGACATTTCATGACCAAATGTATGACCTGGAAAGATTCCAGCATCTTCACCACCATGATAGTAAGCTCCGATATCTGTACCACAAACACTACCTTTTACGATCTTTAAAATAACATCTTTTTCTCCACATTCCACCATTGGAACTTCTTCTACAGTTACATCTTCAATACCATGATAAATTGCTGCTTTCATATTTTTATTTTCTCCTTTTCTTTTATCTGTGAAAATAGTAACATAACTATTTTTGGGATACAATAGATTCTAAGGGAGGAAGAGAGGAAAGAGAATTTATTTAAGAAATAAATAAATTAATTCTCACTTTATACTGATACATGGTATAATAATCTCAAATAACATGAGAATTATAAGAATAAAGGTGAGAATATGAAACAAGAAGTAATCAAGCAGGCTTGGGAAAAGTATGTATTAAATAAAGAAGAAATCCCAGAGTATATCCATGGGGTAAGAGATGAGATAGTTGCTTCCTGGAGAAGGTGTCAGAAGCATTTAGATGCAAGGTTCAGTACGACAAGAATGATTTCAGAAAAAGAATATCAGGAAAGACTGATAAAAAATGCCTTACTGATCGAGGTAGCCTATCCCTATTTATCCCAATTTATAGAGGATCTAGAGGAAGCTAACTTTATGATCGAGTTGACTGATCAAGAAGGTTGTATGCTGAAAAGTTTAGGAAATACAGCATTATTAAATAATATGATTGAAAAAAATAACTTCTTTAATGGATATTTCTTTGGTGAACAGGATGCTGGAACTGGAGGAGTAGGATTAGCTTTAGCTCTAAAGCAGCCAGTTATTGTTAAAGGGTATGAGCATTATAATGAATATTATCATTCCTTAGTATGCTATGGAGCCCCTATTCAGGATCCTGATGGACAGCTTATTGGTTCAATTAGTATTACTGGATTACTGGAAAATCATCAGCCAGTTATTATGGGAATGGTTAAGGCTGCTAAGAATGGAATTGAAAGAGAATTGAATATGACAAGAACGAATCAGATCCTTAACAGTACAATTGATTCTGTTTCACCAGGAATCATTGTATTAGATGCCAATAATGAAGTGCTTTATTTTAATCTGGAATCTGAAAGATTAATAGATTATTCAATCAAGGTAGGTCAGTCCATTGAGCAGATTATTCAGTTGGAGGATATTCAAAAACTATATGATCAGCTTTATGATCAGGAAGCACATGAAATAACACTGTTAAATCACTATAATAAGCCTTTATATCTATCTATTACAATGAAACAGATCCATAATAAAGAAGCATTATCCTCTAAAGTATTAATTATCGAATCCCAGATTGAAAAGCATCGAATTGCCAGCTTACTATCTGGCTTTAAAGCAAACTATACCTTTAATGATTTAAAAGGAGTCTCACCAGTAATTGATTCTTTAAAAGAGTTAGGCAGTAATATTGCTAAGCTAGATCTTTCTTTTCTTCTTTCAGGAGAAAGAGGATGTGAAGAGGATATCTTCTCTGAAGCAATCCATAATGGCAGTGTTCGAAGGGATTATCCTTTTATTCGTGTTGACTGTACAGCCTTTTCATCTACGAATATTATTAATGAGCTATTTGGAAATACTAATCAGTTAGGTAAGATCCAGCTCTCCAACAAAGGAACTTTATTCCTTTATGAGATAGGAAGCCTATCCTTAGAGGTACAAGAAAGACTATATCAGTTCTTAAAGAAAAAGGAAATTCAGGATGTGCATTCTAGCTTTATGCAAAAATGTGATACAAGGATCATTGCCTATAGTTCAGTAAATCTACTTGAGCTGGTAGAGAAGGGAAGATTTAATAGACAGCTCTATTATCTATTAAATGTAATCAATCTAAGTATCCCTCCATTAAGAGAAAGAAAGGAAGATATTCCAGTATTAGTTAATATGCTAATAAGAAGATATACAAAACAATTAGAAAACCCTAATATTCGCTTTAATCAAGACTGCATAAAAGCTATGAGCAGCTATCACTGGCCAGGAAATGTAAAACAGTTAGAAAATGTAGTGGAAGCAGCAGTTTTCTCTACCAGCAATGAGGTTATTCAGCTTTCGCAATTACCACTTGATCTGGTTAATGATTATTATGCAAATGACTATACTGGAAAGACTTTGCTGCAGTTTAATCAGGAAAGAAATGATTCTGAGTTAACAAAAGAAATGCAAGAATATAATGAATTACTATTCGCTATTAAAGAAACCAATGGAGATGTAAGGAAGGCTTCAAAGATCTTATATATTCCCCTTAGTACCCTCTATAGAAAACTTAAAAAATTTGAAATCAACCCTAAGGAATATAAGTAAGGTATTATAAAATAACGCAACCATGATCATTTATGTTCATTAATGTTTCTTGATGATCTACCACCACGAAAGAAAAAAGGGACTTTTATTCTCTATATGACTTAAAATCATATATGAATTTTACAGTCCCTTTATAATTTACTGATCATATGTCAAGGTTAGTAACATATTCTTCATAGATTATTCTTACACAGTCTATTTTCCAGATACCTTCTTCTTTCACAAAATCAATTTCACGTTCAATTGGTTGCATATCTCCTGTATAGACTTCTTGAATCATTGCTGTAAAGGCAGTATCGCTATAGCTTTGAATACTGATTCTACTTTCCTTTTTGCTATAAACATGATCTATGAATGGATCAACTAGATCATTTAATCTTACATATAGATGATTGTTATATTCATAGAAAAGAGGATCCACACCATCAAGACCTAGAACTGTTACATTATAGGTATTCTCAATATAATTTTGTGTAAAATACTGATTCATAAAGCTATACAGTTCACTGCAGCTGTTAAAGGATGTACATCTGATTCCAATATCATCATATTCTATTTCACCTGCATAAGGGCTATGGCTATCCATAAATTCACTTTGCACAATATTATAAAGTACTTCATAGGTTGAATACAATTCTTTGACTCTATTTAAAGCAGTTAGAACTTCATCCATCCTATCCTTATCAAAAATAACAGTCTGATCTAAAGATTGAAGGACATTTCCCTGTTCGTCTACTATATTTCCAATAATACCTATTCTTTGATGATCACCAGGTACAATAAAATCACAATAATCTGATAGATAAAGGATCGTATCCATATAGATCGTATTAAAAAATATAGGATTTGATTCATAGCTTATTCTAGTATCATGATCATTGATCAGGATCTTAGAGATTTCTATTTTGATACGTTTATCCTGCTTATTTTGTATATAGATCTCAATAGAACCATTATGGTTTGTTAAACCAAAAGGATAACTAAGCTCATTACCTGAAGGATAATAGGTAATTAAGCATTCACAATCTGATGCATAATCAATTTCTTCATTATAATAGCTTCCCTCTCTTTTAAAAAGGCTAAGATGAGTTACATTTTCTATTTCATCTTCCCCTTCCATAACTGAAGCAATACGTTCGATCTGAATATTTTCTCCTTTTCCAATCTCTATTTCTACCTGACTTGCTTCTTCATAATTTACAATTTGAATAGGTTCTTCATATTTTTCGTAATACTCAATAGCCCTTCTTAGCTTGTCATTGTTAAAAGAACCTCTAAATGTATTTGGCCCATGATTCTCATTAACATTAGAGCATGCAGATAAAGAAAATACTAAAACAATACTAATTAACGTTTTAAGATATTTTTTCATACTACCACCTCTGTACTTATTATTCATCTATTTTGCAGATGTTTATAAGTATTGAAATAAGCATGAAAAAACTTCTCTAATGAGAAGTTCTTTTTTTAAAGCTGTACTGGATATAATTTGAATATTCTTTACCCGACTGCAGAATTATTGCAGGATGATCTTCTATATGAATGCTATCAGGCAGATAACTGCATTCAATGCATACTGCTTTTCTTTCACTGTATTCCTTTCCTTCTTTTCCCTTACGTTTAGTTAAGAAATTAGCAGTGTAGATCTGTGCCCCAGGATAGCTGGTACTTACAGTCATTTCAAGATCAGTAGAAGGATGATACAGGATCACCTGATGATCTTTTAAGATAAAGAAATGATCATAGCCTGTTCCAAGCTTTTGATTTTCATCATCACTAAAGATAAACTTACTTTCTTTTCTAAAATCAAAAGGTGTATTTTCTACTTCAAAGCTTTCCTTTTGAATTAATCCATCACTATCTACCTTATAAACCTTATCACAGTTACATTGCATAGAATGAGTCGTAATATCTTCTATTCTACCTGACAGGTTAAAATAGCTATGGTTGGTTAAATTAACAATGGTTGTCTGATCACTAACAGCTTCATAGCTTAATCTAAGACTATCCTCGCTTAATTCATAGGTTACTTTTACCTTTAGATTTCCAGGATAACCCTCTTCTAGATCTTTAGATAAATAGGTATATTCTACCTTTGTATCACTGATCTTCTTTTCTTCAAAGAATACCTTATCAAAGCCTTTGATTCCACCATGTAAAGAATTAGGCCCATTATTGATGGCTAGATGATATTTCTTTCCTTCTAATTCAAATGTACCATTCTTGATACGATTAGCAACTCTGCCACAGTTAGCCCCTAAATTACCATCATTGTTTTCATATTCTTCAATTGTATCATAGCCTAATACTACATCTACTCCTTTATAGATCAGCTTTTGAATAGCTGCTCCATAGGGAATCAGATGTACTTCCATATTTTTATTCTTAATGATCATCTATTTTTCCTCCTAACTATCATAGCGAATCATTTCTTTGATTGTTTTATTACGATAAACCAGATCTTCTCTAGTAGTAAATCCCATATGCTCCCAGAATTCATTTCCCTGCTGATTTCTTTCAAATACAACTAAGGCTGCTTTATTGATTCCTTCCTTTTCTAATGCTTTCATGCAGACTTCTACTAACTGTTTTCCATAACCTTTTCCCTGATACTTTTCTAATACACAGGTATGGTAGATAAAGCCCCTTCTTCCATCATGACCAGACATAATAGCTCCAATGATCTGATCATTAACACACGCAACAAAACAGGTATTAGGATTACGCTTTAAAAACTTCTCAATTCCTTCTCTAGAATCATCTAAATTATTTAAGCCCATTCCCTTCATACTTTTCCATAATCTATATAATTCATCATAGTCTTCTATTTTTAATTTTCTGATTTCCATATTGACCACCTGTTTTAAGTTTAACATATCTTCTCTTGATTTTATAGCCTTGAAAAGAAGAAAATGGTATAATAGAAAAGTATAAAAGAAAAGAGGGTTACTATGAATTATTGTCCTGAATGTGGAACAAAGCTAATCAAAAAACAAGATGGAAATGAAGGAATGGTGGATTATTGTGAAAAATGTGGTAAATTCCACTACCCTACCTTTAATTCTGCTATTTCTACGATCGTGATCAAGGATGATCAGGTTTTATTAATTAAACAGTATGGAAGGGATTCTTATATCCTGGTAGCTGGTTATATCTCTAAAGGTGAAAATGCCAAGGAAACCTTGATCAGAGAAGTAAAGGAAGAAACTAATCTAGAGGTAGTAGATTATCTCTATAATGATAATTTCTATTTTTCAAGAAGTAATACTTTAATGCATAACTATATCAGCTATGTTAGAGGAGAGGTACAATTAACTAATGAAGTAGATGAAGCCACCTATTTCAGCTATCATGATGCCTATGTAAATATTCGTCATTCTTCCTTAGCTAAAAAGTTCCTTTTTTATGGATTGCTTAAACTAGGCAAACTAAAAGATTTACTAACTTTTACAGATACAGGTATTGAACTTTATGACTTTAATGAACAGTTAGTATTACAATATACTCCCAATGTACGTTATTTTAAAAGTGAATACGTTTACCTGAAAAATATTATTCGACAAATATTCGAAGAATGTTATAATTAAAAAAGGGTGATGAAAATGAAGAAATGGTTATTGGTTATTTTAGCTCTATTCTTATTTGGATGTACATCTGCTCCTGAAACTACTGATTCTAACAACGAGGAAGAAGTCGTTCAATCAAGTGAAGAAGTAGAAGAAGAAGTCATTGATTACGATGGCATCTATACATCTAAAGATGATGTAGCCTTATATCTTCATACATATGGTGAACTTCCTAGTAACTTTATGACAAAGAAGGAAGCTCAGGCATTAGGATGGTCTGGTGGAGGACTTGATGATTATGCCGAAGATATGTGCATTGGTGGAGACCGCTTTGGTAACTATGAAGGAATCCTGCCAACTGAAGATAGCTATCATGAATGTGATATTGATACCTTAAATCAAACTTCCAGAGGTACAAAACGACTTGTATATTCAGATGATGGAGACATCTATTATACAGAAGATCACTACAACACATTTGAGCTATTATACGAAGGGAATTAACAAGCAATGGAATGTTATCTTGATGGAACAATGATGGACAGCAGAGAAACTGTTCATGATTACATTATTGAACAGATCGAACTACCATATGGACATAATCTAGATGCCTTATATGATATTCTAACTGCTGCAAGAAGTGCAATTATTCATATCAGTAATGTTGATGCAATACTTGAAAACTTAGGAAATTACGGTTATATGTTAATTAAAGTATTTAAGGATGCAGCAAGAGAAAACAGTGGACTTACTCTTATATTTGAGTAAGTCTTTTTCTTTTTGTAAGCATAAGAATACGGTAACAATTGTTAATTTTTATTTTAGGGATTGTCAATGCATTCATGTCATGGTATAGTTTGCTTGTCAGGTGTCTTGACACCTGTGTAGTTTAAGTATGGAGGCTTATAAAATGACAGAATTTTTAAAAAAGAAAGACATCGAAATTTCCTTTAAACGTTATGGAATCGATGCACTTGGAGCAATGGCACAAGGGTTGTTTGCTTCATTATTAATTGGTACAATTATTTCTACATTAGGTACCCAGCTTGGAATCTCTGCTTTAGAAGAAATCGGTGGTTATGCTAAGGCTGTAGCTGGTGGTGCAATGGCAGTATCTATTGGATATGCTTTACATGCCCCAATGTTAGTTTTATTTTCTTTATTAACTGTAGGACAGGCAGCTAACGCTTTAGGTGGAGCTGGTGGTCCTTTAGCTGTATTATTAATTGCGATTATTGCTGCTGAATGTGGTAAGGCTGTATCTAAGGAAACAAAGATCGATATCTTAGTTACACCTGCTGTTACTATTATTGTTGGTGTATTACTTTCTATGTGGATCGCTCCAACTGTTGGAACTGCTGCAAGTCAGGTTGGTACATTTATTAAATGGGCTACTACTCAACAGCCATTCCTAATGGGTATCTTAGTTTCTGTAGTAGTTGGTATTGCTTTAACTCTTCCTATTTCTTCAGCTGCTATCTGTGCTGCTTTATCTTTAACAGGTTTAGCTGGTGGAGCTGCAGTAGCTGGATGCTGTGCTCAGATGATTGGATTTGCTGTTATGTCATTTAAAGAAAACGGAATTGGTGGTTTAGTATCTCAAGGGTTAGGTACTTCTATGCTGCAGATGCCAAATATTATGAAGAATCCAAAGGTATGGATCCCACCTATCGTTGCTTCTGCTATTACTGGTCCAATTGCAACATGTATCTTTAAAATGGAAATGAACGGTGCTGCTATTTCTTCTGGTATGGGTACCTGTGGTTTAGTAGGACAGATTGGAGTTTTAACAGGATGGGCTGGTCAAAGTGTTACTGCCTTTGATTATGCCGGATTAATTCTAATCAGCTTTATCTTACCAGCAATTATTTCCTATGTAGTCTGTGAATTATTAAGAAAGATTGGTTGGATCAAGGAAAACGATTTAAAGCTACCTGAATAGCATCGTATGAATATTTACATTAGAAAGGACAATTCGATCTTTGACGAATTGCCCTTTTCTATATCTTTTCGTAATGCTTCTGTAGCATCTAAGTTTTTTTAATCAAGTAATCAAGTATTTCATCTAAATCTCGTTCAAATATTTGAGGATAGACAATATATTATTTTAATAAGTTCCTTCTTTTACTTCTTCAGCCTTCATGATTTTTACAAGTCTGCTTGTTCCTAGTCTAGTAGCACCAAGTTCAATAAACTTTTCACCATCAGCAAAGGAAGAAATACCACCAGCTGCTTTAACCTGTACATTACTTCCTACATGTTTTCTCATTAAAGCCACATCTTCAAAGGTAGCTCCTGATGTAGAGAATCCTGTAGAGGTTTTAATAAAGTCTGCTTTAGCTTCAGTTACAATTTCACACATCTTGATCTTTTCTTCATCAGTTAATAGACATGTTTCAATAATAACCTTTAAGACAAGATTACCACAGGCTGCTTTGATCTGTTGGATCTCATCTCTAATTAAATCATACTGTTTATTCTTTAACATTCCTACATTAATAACCATATCGATCTCAGATGCTCCATTAGCAATTGCATCCTTTGTTTCAAATACCTTTGTAGCAGTAGTAGAATATCCATTAGGAAAACCAATTACTGTGCAGATTGGTAATTTACCCTGAACATATTCTGCAGCATATTTAACATATGCTGCTGGAATACATGCAGAAGCACATCCATATTTGATTGCGTCATCTAAAATGACTTTAATTTCTTCAGTAGTAGCCTGTTGTGTCAATAAAGTATGATCACAATAGCTTAAGATTTTCTTTGTATCCATATTTATCTCCTTTTATTTTAATAACTCTAATAATGATTTACCAATGGTATTTTCAGGTGGTTCTACTTCAAAGTTATCTAATATTGTAGCTCCAATATTTGCAAATGTATCAGCATCCTCTAAAACACCATGTTCCTTCATACTAGGACTATACATTAGTAATGGGACCTGTTCTCTGGTATGATCTGTTCCCTTATAGGTTGGATCATTTCCATGGTCTGCTGTGATCATTAATAAGTCATCCTCTTTTAGCTTTTCTAGTACGATTTTAAGCTTTTCATCAAACCTTTCAATTTCATCCCCATAACCCTGAGGGTTTCTTCGATGACCCCATAAAGCGTCAAAATCAACTAAATTTACAAAGCATAAACCAGTAAAGGCTTCATCCATAAATTCAATTGTCTGTTCCATTCCATGAACTGAGGATTTACTTCTGACCATTTTAGTGATTCCTTCACTTACAAAGATATCATCGATCTTACCTACCCCAATCACATCAAAACCTGCTTCCTGCAATGCATTTAAAGCAGTTTTTCCATATGGCTTTAAGGCATAATCATGGCGGTTGCTGGTACGCACAAATTCACCCTTTTTCTTACCGATATAAGGTCTGGCAATGACTCTTCCTACCTTCCATTCAGGCTTCATCGTTAATTCTCTGGCAATATGACAGTACTTATAAAGATTCTCTAATCCCATAGTTTCTTCATTACCACAGATCTGTAAAACAGAATCTGCTGAAGTATAAACGATCATATCACCTGTTTCGATTTCATGTTCCCCATATTCATCTAATATAGCAGTTCCTGAAGCTGATTTATTTCCTACGATCTTTCTTCCACATCTTTTTTCCAGTTCAGCTATTAATTCAGGAGGAAAACCAGTATCAGTAAAGGTCTGGAAAGGAGTGGTAATATGTAATCCCATCATTTCCCAGTGACCTGTCATAGTATCTTTTCCATTACTTGCCTCGTTACATCTTTGGGCATAGCCAAGGGGTTCTTCATCACTCATTCCACATAGTCTTTCAATTCCCATCTTTTTAAGATAAGGATCATGGATCCCATGACGATAAGCATGAATATGCTGATAGGTAGCTACTCCTACATCCCCAAACTTTTCACTATCTGCCATTGCTCCAATTCCTAAGGAATCTAAAACAATCACAAATACTCTTTTATACTTTTTCATAGAACTGACTCCAGGGCAATAGTCATCATATCTTTAAAGTTAGATTCTCTTTCCTTGGCTGTTGTTTCCTCATGACTTACAAGAGAATCTGAAATAGTTAAGATAGTAGCTGCTTTTTTATGAGTTACCTTGGCATTATGGAATAAACAGAAGCTTTCCATTTCTGTACATACACATTGATGTAAACCAAAGTAATCCTTTAATCCAGGTGCTCCAGGTTCAAGATAGAAGGTATCTGAAGAATTAGTTCTTCCCTTACTGACCTTAATATTTAGTCTATTAGCTGCTTCTACCATATCCTGAGTCATCTTAACATCAGGGTACTGGATCTTATCTTCATCGCCTGATTGCATATAGGCATAGGAAGAATCAGAATAAGCTGAATCTACTACTACAATATCATAAACATGTAAATCTGGATCATAAGCCCCAGCTGAACCTACACGAATAATTTTCTCAACATTATAGAATTTATATAATTCATAAGTATAGATTCCTGTTGAACCTATTCCCATACCAGATCCCATAACTGAGATTCTTTTTCCTTTATAATATCCTGTATATCCTAACATATTTCTAACTGAATTAAATTGCTTTACATCTTCTAAAAATGTATCCGCAATAAATTTAGCTCTTAAAGGATCTCCAGGCATTAATACAACATCAGCAATGTCTCCTACATTTGCTTCATTATGTGGTGTACTCATTATTGTTCATCCTCCTTAATTAATAATCGAATTGCTTCAATGGCTACCTTGATCGCACTATCCGTATCCTTTACTACCGGATTGTCCATTCCCTTAGCCACTCTTTCTTGATTTCCTACCACCAGGAATATACCTCCACATCTACATTTCAGATAAGAGCTTACCACAAACATAGTGGCAGATTCCATCTCACTTGCCAAACAACCTAATTTAAGCCAAGCGTTCCATTTATTTTCTAATTCATAGCTAATTGGCATAATAGAAGGATCATGCTGTCCATAAAATGAATCCTTACTTTGACAGATTCCTACATGATAGGGTTCTTTTAAATTTTGAGCTGCCTTTACTAAAGCATTTACGATCTGGAAAGAAGCTACAGCAGGGAATTCTATAGGTGCATATTCCTTACTTGTTCCATCCTGTCTGATTGCTCCTGTAGCGATGACCTTATCGCCTCCCTTGACTTCTAATGCCATTCCTCCACAGGTTCCTACACGAATAAATGTATCTGCTCCTACACGATATAATTCTTCTAAAGCAATGGCAGAACTAGGTCCTCCAATACCAGTTGAAGTAACAGATACCTTTACTCCATCCAGATATCCAGTATAAGTAATAAATTCTCTATGATCTGCCATTAATACTGGATTTTCTAAATAAGCAGCTATAAGTTTACAACGTTTTGGATCCCCAGGTAAAAGGACATATCTCCCCACATCCCCCTGTTTTAAAGCTAAATGATATTGAATATCACTATCTAAATAACTCATATTATCCTCCTTAAACGCTTACATATTAATTTTAATCTATCTCCCTTAAAAAGTCAAATTATACTAGTCAATACAATAAAATAATAGTATAATGTGAACTTGGAGGATGAGAAAAGAATGAGTAGTTGTAATCATAATTGTGGAAGTTGTGGGCAAAAATGTTCAAAGGCAGACTTTATGGCTCCTATGAATGCTCACTCAGATGTAAAGAAAGTAATTGGTGTTGTTTCTGGTAAAGGTGGAGTTGGTAAATCTTTAGTTACTTCTCTATTAGCTGTTACTAAAGCAAGACAAGGATATAGTGTAGCTATTTTGGATGGAGATATCACTGGACCATCTATTCCAAAAGCATTTAATGTAGATCGTTCTCAGGTTTATGGAGATGGAGAAAGTATTTTCCCTGCTATTTCAGCTGATGGAACTAAGATCATCTCAGCTAATCTATTATTACCTGAAGATACAAGTGCAATGATTGCCAGAGGACCTGTGCTAGCTGGTATGTTAAAGCAATTCTGGACTGATGTATGCTGGGAAGAAGTAGATTATATGTTTGTAGATATGCCACCAGGAACTGGGGATGTACCTCTAACTATGATGCAGTCATTACCGCTTGAAGGAATCGTAATCGTTACTACCCCACAGGATCTTGTATCTATGATCGTAGAAAAAGCCATCGATATGGCTCATAAGATGGAAATTCCTGTATTAGGAATCGTAGAAAATATGTCTTATCTTGAATGTCCAAACTGTGGTGAACGTATTTCTGTATTTGGGGAAAGCAATATTGAAAACTTATGTAATAAGTATTATTTACCTAACCTTGGTCAATTACCAATTGATTCTAAATTAGCTAAAGCCTGTGATGAAGGTAAGATTGAATCATTCAATGCTCCTTACATTGAAGACTTCGCTATTAAAACACAAGAAATCTAAAAAGAAAACTATGAGTTTAAGCTCATAGTTTTTTTATGAATGATAGATCAGTGTCATAATCATTTTAAAGATATCAGCTTTTCCTAGAGTAGTGGTACAACTGATTCCTTAGAGAATAATAGGAAGGTACAAACGTATGTTATTTTCCACTTGTCTTAATTTCATAAATTTCATCTATACTGTAAGGTAATTGATCTAAATTTTCTCTTGTGAAAATTACATAATAATTAGTAGAATTTTTAATTTTCTGAGCAAATTCATAGGTAGAGATATATTCACTACCTTCATCAATAAATACAATACAGTCATTTAAATGATCTAATTGATTTTGCCAATCCAGATCAACTAATGAAACACATTGCTTTTGAGAAGTAATCTGTACTCCGCTATTCATACCCAAACGAGTAAAAGCAGCAATCATTTCATATAAAGTAGTTTTTCCTGTTCCACTATTGCCCCTGACTACTGTAATATTTCTTTTTATGGTAAAATCAAATACAACACGATTATTTCTTACTCTAACTTCATAAGTCCCTATCATACAAAATCACCAGCCTCTTTAAGCATCTCTTCCATATTATTAACTATTTTAAATTCTTGATTACCAAAATTCATAATATGGCGCAGACTGATTACTTCTTTTCAGCTATTTTAAGCAGCCATTTAGCACAGTTATCACCACAATTTGAAGCATTGAATATATGCTTAGAATCTTTATTAATTAAAATAAGAGTTTTTACTCCACTTGATAATTGATTCGGACCAATTGGACCTAGAAAAGGACTGTCAATTAAATTTTCTGATATTACCGATGATTGATCTACACCTTTAATCATTTGTTTAGTTAATTCTTCCATAATCCATCTATCATTATATACATTTCTAAAATAGGTCGATGTATCATAAACATAGATTTTTTTCATTTCATCTGGCATTTCTTTTCCAATATTAAAACTCACAGAATCAATCCGTGAGTTTAAGCTAAGCATTCTTAAATTGTTGATTTAATTTACGCTTAGAAATTGCGTAGCATGCAAATTGTGCTGCGTAGGTTACGATCCAAGAAACTGGATAGACAATATACAACATTTCAATGGTTGGATTGATTTTAAAGATAGTAGCGATCCATACTAATCTAAGCAAACAGGAACCTGTTAAAGAGATACAGGTTGGGATAAATGAATGTCCGATTCCTCTTAATGCTCCTACCGTAATATCCATTAAACCACAAATACAATATGTTCTTACAATGATCTTTAAACGAATCATTCCGGCAGCAATTACTTGGGGATCAGTAGAATAGAAGCCTAATACCTGACTTCCAAAGATATATACTCCCATTCCTAATATTAATCCTACTACTACTCCAGAAACAGAACATAAGAATAAGGCTTTATCGCATCGTTTCAGCTTTTTAGCCCCAAAGTTTTGAGATACAAAGGTTAAGCATGCCTGATAGAAGGCGTTGATTCCAATATACACAAATCCTTCTACATTGCTTGCTGCTGAGTTACCGGCAATAATAGTGGAACCAAAGCTATTGATATTCGATTGAATAACGATATTTGATAAAGAGAATACACAGCTCTGTAAACCAGCTGGTAAACCGATCTTAAGGATCTCCTTAAAGATAGCAGAATCAATAGAAAGCTTATGTAGATCAAGCTTTAATGGTCCAGATTCCTTAGTTAGAGTTACTATAACTAATATTGCGGAAATCAATTCAGAAATAATAGTTGCTAAGGCTACCCCAGCTACAGACATCTTAAATATAATAACGAATACCAGGTTCAGACATACATTAACGATTCCTGAAATAATTAAAAAGACAAGTGGTCTTTTTGTATCTCCTACTGATCTTAAGATAGCAGCCCCAAAGTTATAGGTCATTAAACAAGGTAAACCAATAAAATAGATTCTTAAGTAAATAGATGACAGATTAATAACATCACTTGGGACAGACATTAAATGTAGTAATTGAGGAGCTGCAATAAAGCCAAGAATTCCTACTAAACATCCCCCAGCCATACTTAATAATACAGAAGTATGGACAGCTCTTGACATCTTATCTTCTCTTCCTTCTCCTTTATATCTGGCTACTAATACATTTGCCCCAATAGATAATCCCATAAAGGCATTGACAAATAAATTAATTAAAGATCCATTGGAACCAACAGCAGCTAAGGCCTGACTACCAGCAAATCTTCCTACTACTATTGTATCAGCTGCATTAAAAGCTAACTGTAGAATACTAGATAAAGCTAATGGAAGAGCAAATAAAAGGATCTTCCCCAGCATTGGTCCATTGATCATATCAACAGTTTTATTTTTCATAACGATACCCCCTACTTGATTATTTTCTACCTTTTTAAAATCAAAAACAATACAAAACTTTATATTTTCAATTTATGAACAACTATATTATTTGTGTTTTAAAAAAACCAAGGTATAATAAGCTTGGTGATACATATGAAAAAAATACTTTTAATCTTACTTGCTTTAAGTCTTACCGCCTGTGATATACAAGTAGGAGTAGAAAAAGAAACTGATCAGAATGATTTCTTTTATGAACAATATGATCAGGATGAAAAACAAGAGGTTTATAACGCAATATATAATGCTTTATTGAATAAACAGATGGAAATTGAGCTAGGAAGCGTCAGTTTAAGCTCAGATGAGATCTTTTCAATTGCAACACAGGTCAGTGATGATCATCCTGAATTTTTTTATTTCTTTGGAGATTGTTCCTATTCTTCTAAGGATTATGTAGTCTATAAAAAGGTCTATTTAACTCTAAAATATGCTTATACTATTGAACAGATCCAGGCATATGAAACACAGCTTGCGGCAATTACAGAGACCTATCTTGAAGGAATCAGTAATCTAGATGAAATGGGAGTAATCAAATATACCTATGATTATTTAATACAGAATGTAAGCTATGATTATACAACCTTAGAAAACCTTCCAGCAGTATTAGATGAACCTGATGGATATGGTTTGATCGGTGCTTTGATCAACCATACCTGTGTATGTGCAGGCTACGCTAAAGCTTTTCAATATCTTTTAAATACAGTTGGTTATGATTGTCTTTATATCAGAGGTTATTTAAATGGGGAAAGTCATGCCTGGAATGCAGTTAATATAGGGGGAAGCTATTATCATTTTGATGTGACAAGTGATGATAACAATGATGGTTCTATGCCTTTTTCCTTCTATCATTATTTTGGCTTAAATACTACTCAGATCCTTCAGAACCATATTATTGATAACTTTGTAAGTGAAACAACTGATACAAGCTATAATTACCATATTTATTACGGTCATTATCTTACTTCTATAGATCAGCTGGACACTTTAATGAATAATCAGAAGGGTAATTCAGTTATTTCTATTCAATGCTCAAGCTATGAATTATATCAGGAAGTAATAGAAAAGCTGATCAACAATAAAAACATCAGTTCCTATTATTCAGCTGGTACGATCAGCTATATCCTGTTTGATCCATTGTATCTTGTACAATTCTACACCATGTAAAAAACTGCTTTTGAGTTTTACTCAAAGGCAGTTTTACTTCTGTACTAAAATAAAGCGGAAATATACATAATAAGTAAAATGAATGCCAACATATATAACAAATAAAGAAATAATTGACCACTCTTTTTATTGATTATTGGTTTTATCGTTTTCTTTTCATAGATCATAATCAGAATAAAAATTATAATCATAAAAATAACCATACAAAGAGGAAGACATCTTCCATAATCTCTGTAATCTAAATAACCAAAAACCAAAAGAAAAAGCAAACTAAGTGACTCTATCAGATTAAATTTAAAAGATGAATACTCAATAAAATAAGCCTTATTCGCTTTATATTCATAACTGATCAATTCCTCTAATAAAATTATAAAAATCAAGATATAAAAATAATTATTCATAAAGAATGCTCCATTCAATTAATATCCTTGTGTTTTAGCAGATATAACTTTTGTTGATCTCCACCATGTAACAATGATTCCTTCAGATGCGTGAGCGTTGTTATAAGCTAGAGTGATTTTATTTAAGTAATAAGTTAAAAAATCAGTAATATAACTAAATAGTACAATAATTCCAGTTAGGAATGTGCTTATATACCC
>R17__coassemble_191_pt1 | contig 44723 bp, 44 predicted proteins | sample R17__metabat2_high_PE_012 | metagenome-assembled genome bin R17 | reverse complement strand
CTATAGGTCTAAATTCGGTTTTCACCAGCCACCGTTTCTCTATGCTTTAGAGTTCTATATACTTATCCTCATCATCGCTTATGAATAAGATTATACTAGTTTTCTTTTAAAAATCAATAACAATTTTTGATTCATAATTTTCTTTGATTTATCCGATGGGATTTACTTAGATAATAAAATAATGTTTCACGTGAAACATTATTTATTTCCTTTGTTATATTCAACAATATGATAGTTTAAGTGATCCCCTTCTATAATAACTACATCTGCATTTCCTAGCCATTTAAAGTTTGGATCAAATTTATAGATCTCATCACCTGTTAAATAAAGGATCAGTTCTTTTAGTGAAACGCCATGCCCTCCTATTAAAATTGTCTCATTTGGATATAGTTTTTCATATTCATCTATGCATTCCACTTCACGTTTAATCAAGTCTGTTTTATCTTCACCATCAAATGCCTTAAATCCTTTTTCTAATTTATCTGGTTCCATACTATTTAATGTTACAAACACCTTATCTGAAGTACCTTCAAAATCACCAAAATTTATTTCCTTTAATCTTTTTTCTCTTGTAATTTCTATATCTCTATTCTCTAATATAATTTCTACAGTATCTACAGCTCTTTCACTGCTGCTTGTAAAGCAACGATCAATATGAATATTTTCTAACTTTTTTTTTGTTAGATATGCCTGTTTGATTCCCTGATCTGTTAGGGCAGAATCTACCCAGCCCTGTACTAGACCAATTTTATTAAAAAAGGTTTCTCCATGTCTTACTAATATAAATCTCATTCTAACTTACCTACTTCATTTAATATAATTGGCACCCATTTTCCATTTTGTAGTTCTATAATATTGTAACAGGCATTTTTCATAGGTAAATTTACGATTTCCCCATTATAAACAAAATCAATTATAAATCTCCAAATATAATATCCATGCGATACAATTAGAATCGTTTCATCTTCTTTATGTTTTTGAAGAATTTCATTCATAAATGAAAGACTTCTCTTTTGTACCATTTCTACACTTTCCCCACATACACGACTATAGTCTCTTTGATTTTGAAGTAATCGATAATTAAAGTGATCCTTTATATCGTTAGGTGATGCTTCAAAAATTCCAAAATTCAATTCTTTTAGTCTTTTATCGTAATTAAGTTTTAGATTTCTATTTTCAATGATAATAGATGCTGTATCTATCGCTCTTTCACTTGTAGATGTATAAACAGCATCTATTGTATATCGATCTAATACCTTCTTAGTTGCTTTTGCCTGCTTTATACCTAACTCAGTCAAAGGTGAATCACACCATCCTTGAACTTTACCCTGTTGATTAAATTTTGTTTGTCCATGTCTAACAAGTATCAATCTCATGATTACACCTCATTTCTATATATTTCAATTATTTTAGAATCTCTACCATTATATTCAATCAGCATTACATCTCCATTTCCTATAAAGCTATATTCTGGTGCTTTTTCCATTAAAGATTGATAAGCTATATGTTCATATAAAACCTTTAATGACATTCCATGACCTGCAAGCAATATAGTTTGATTTGGATATTTTAATGATAATTCTTCGATTAGATTCATTTCTCGTTCAATAACATCTTCGGTATTTTCTCCTCCAAACATTCTATAGTTATAATAGGTTTCAGGCAATGTTTTATGTATAGAATGTAAAAGATTATTTGGATTTCCTTCAAAGGAACCATAATGAAATTCTTTTAGTCTTTTATCTCTTATTACTTTTATTGAGCGATCCTTTAGGGCTAAACACGCAGTATCATATGCTCTTTCACTATATGAACTAAATGCCTGATCAATATGTATATTTTTTATTTGTTTACATGCATATTGAGCTTGTCTGATTCCTTTTTCTGTTAACTGAGAATCTACCCACCCCTGAGTATAATCTAATTGATTAAATAAAGTTTCTCCGTGTCTAATTAATAGTAATCTCATAGTCTATCCTCCAGACTAAACACTCCTTGATGGTAGTTCAATACTTTTACTTCGCAATTATTGATCATATATTCTTTATGAATTTGTACATCATTTGCTTTTTGAAATACAAAATCATTTAAGAATCTATAGATTGCTGCACCATGACTTACGATTAATACCGTACAATCATCAGGATACTTCTTAATTATTTCATTTATACACTCACTAAAACGCAAGACAAGCATCTGTGTATTCTCTCCTCCTACATTGGTAAAATCTCTACCAACCATATTGGATGATTCAATATACGATTCCTTTACGCCTTCAATACTTCCTTCATATAAGCCATAATTCAACTCTTTTAGTCTTCGATCAGTGATTAAATCTATATTTCTATTTTTTAGTATAATTTCTGCAGTATCAATTGTTCTTTCACTAGAAGAACAATAAGCATGATCAATATTAATATCTTTAAGCTTTTCAGCTAATTCTTTTGCCTGTTCAATCCCTTTTGTAGTTAAGGGAGAATCACACCATCCCTGGGTTTTATGTTGAATATTAAATACAGTTTCTCCATGTCTTACCAATAGAAATTTCATTTTATCATCTCCTGTTCAAACATTCTACAGAATATCTTTTACCATCATAATTCAGTATATTAATCGATGCATTCTTTGTAAAGATAAAAAACTTTTGTTTATAAATCAAATCAAGAATACATTTTCTTATAATAAAATTACTTAACAGCCCACCATGACTAACAATTAGGATCGTTGATCTTGGATAGGATAAATATAGTTCATCAATTAACTCGCTAAATCTTTTTATTACATCTTTAGTGTTTTCTCCACCTACATGATGGTATTGACTAAATGGATGAAATATAAGAAATAAGTTTTTATGCCAATTTGGTTTAGCTTCAAAACACTCTCCATAATGCATTTCTCTTATTCTAGGATCAGTATGAATCTCAATGTCTTGATTAATAATACTTGTAGTTGTAATAGCTCGATTAGTATCAGAACATAATACTAAGTCTATATTTTCATAAGCTAAAAGATTAGCAGCATTTTGTGCTTGTTTGATTCCCTTTTTGGTTAAAGGAGAATCGCACCAGCCTTGCGCTAATCCCTTTACATTATACTCAGTCTCCCCATGTCTGACCAAGATAATTCTCATAATGTTTCACGTGAAACATTGTTTTCAATTATTTTAGATAAAGTATATTCACCATTACAATAATCTAATACAATACATCCTGCATTAGGAACTACATTAATTGTTTCACCATTTTTTGAATCAATTGTTAATGCCATTAAAGTTCTTAAATATCCTCCATGAGACATTAAAATAACTTGATCATCATCGTTATAATTAGAAGTAACTAAATCAAGTATTTGTTTAACACGACTACAAATTTCTTCATAGGATTCACCATTATATTCTTTATATCCCTGTTTTAATTCAAACATAAAGGAAAAGTTGTTCTGATCAGTTCTGAGCAAAGACATTCTCATTGGATCTGGCATAGCTTCTAATATACCAAAATTTACTTCCTTTAAAAGTTTAGTTTCATGAATATCAATTGGATTTAGATTTTCATCCATAACAAATTGTAATGTATCAATAGCTCTTTCACTTGTTGAAGTATAAGCTCCTGCAAATTTAACATCCTTAAGAATTTTGCCTAAGTTCTTCCCTTGAGTAATGCCGTATTCAGTTAATGGAGAATCACACCATCCTTGGCTTAATTTCAATTTATTAAATAAAGTTTCTCCATGTCTTGCTAAATATATTTTCATTCTAGCATTCCTCCTTATTCAAATAAACAAGATGATAGCCATCATCGTCAATGATCATCTTTGTTACTGCTGCATTTTTTATAAAGAAAAATTTACCATTATTCATAGCAAACGCTTCTTCTTTACAATGATCTAAAACAAAAGCAGTTAATGCTACACCATGACTGGCTAATAGTACCGCATCATTTTTATGATTTAAATAGATTTCATTTACGCATTCATTGAATCTATTTAGCATAGTTGTTGTATCTTCTCCACCTACAGGTCTTAAATCTTCATAAAATCCTTTATTTTCAGATACATTTACTTTATGTGCATAATGCATCTTATAAGCATCTAAGCTACCTTCAAATATTCCAAAATTCAATTCTTTTATTCTTTTATCTTTATGTATTGGAAGATCATGTTCTCCTAATGCTATTTTACATGTATCTACTACTCTTTCGCTAGTTGAGCTATAAGCAGCATCAAGCTTTATATTTTTTAAGATTTCTCTTGCTTTTTGAGCCTGCTGAATTCCTAATTCTGTTAATGGAGAATCACACCATCCCTGTACTAATTTCAGTTGATTAAATAAAGTTTCTCCATGTCTTATTAAATACAATTCCATGAATTATCACCTCAAAAAAAATTATAACATAATTTCTCAAATTCATTTTTGTTTTTCCAAGAGTGAAATTATGTTTCACGTGAAACATTTGCATACAAAAAGACTATGAACTTGTCATTCATAGTCTTCCTTCTATTCAGCTTCGTTTACTTATTCTAAGGTAATGCTATCTTCAGCATCTTCACCTTCAATATGGTAAAGCAATGCTACTGTACATACCTTATATTGATCTGATACTCTGATCAATCTTACACCTTGAGTATTTCTACCTGAAATAGAAATCTGTGCAACAGGTAATCGAATAATAATTCCTTCAGTAGTCATGATCAATAAATCTTGTTTATCATTAATTGTCTGAATACTTACCAGTTCACCATTCTTAGCAGTAATATTAACAGTTTTTACACCCTTACCACCACGGAATGATTTACGATATTCATCAATAGATGTGATCTTACCATAACCTTTTTCTGTAACTACCAGTAATTTATCTCCATCAAATGTAGTTGCTACACCTACAACCTCAGTATTTGTAACATCCATACCTTTAACCCCTGCAGCAACTCTAGACATTGGTCTAACATCTTCTTCTGAGAAACGAATCAACTTACCATTCTTAGCACCAATCAGTACTTCTGAATGTCCATCTGTTAATTTAACAGAAATTAATTCATCCCCTTCTTTTAGAGTAATTGCGATCTTACCAGATTGACGAATGTTTTCGAATTCATTAATGTTAACTCTCTTAACAATACCCTGTTTAGTAGTAAAGAATAAATATTGTTCATTTTCTGCTTTAGCGATAAATTCAGGATCTAAGGCAATTAATGACATAATTTTTTCTTCTTTATCTAGATCGATAATATTAACAACCGCAAGTCCTTTTGAGGTTCTACCAAATTCAGGGACTTGATATCCTTTGATTCTATAAACCTTACCAAAGTTAGTAAAGAATAATAAATCATCATGTGAAGACATATTGATCATATGTGAGATTTCTTCATCAGCACTAGATGATCCTTTGATTCCTTTACCACCTCTATTTTGAGCTTTATAGGTATCTACAGGTAATCGTTTAATATAACCATTTTTAGATAAAGTGATAATAGAATTTTCTTCAGGAATTAAATCTGCATCTTCTAGATCAAATGATCCCTGAATAATTTCTGTTCGTCTCTTATCGTTATATTTTTCCTTGATTTCAAGTAATTCTTTTTCTACAATTTCAAGAATTCTCTCTCTAGAAGAAATAATATCTTCCAAATCAGCAATAGTGATCAATAATTGTTCTAATTCATTTAAGATTTTTTCTCTTTCCAAACCAGCCAATCTTTGTAACTGCATTTCTCTAATTGCAGTAGCCTGTTTATCAGATAATCCAAATTCATCCATTAATCTTTGCTGGATAATTTGAGTAGTTCTAGAAGATCTGATCAATGCGATAATAGCATCGATATTATCTAAAGCAACCTTTAAACCTTCTAAGATATGAGCTCTTTCCTTTGCTTTCTTTAATTCAAATTCAGTTCTACGTTTAATAACTTCTTCCTGATGTTCAAGATAGTACTGAATAATTTCTTTAATAGATAATGTTTTTGGTTCATTATTTACTAAAGCGATCATATTACATCCAAATGAAGTTTGTAATGCAGTTAATTTATATAACTGATTTAAAATAACCTCTGCCTGTACATCACGTCTAAGTTCAATAACGATACGAATTCCTTCTCTATTGGATTCATCACGAATTTCTGTAATTCCATCAATTCTTTTTTCTCTTACATGTTCAGCCATCTTTTCAATCAATCTAGCTTTATTAACCATATAAGGAATTTCTGTAACAATAATTGTTTTCTTACCATTAGCTTTCTCTTCAATTTCAGTTCTAGCTCGCATGATAATTAAACCATTACCAGTTTCATATGCTTTTCTAATACCAGATTTTCCTAGGATATAAGCACCTGTAGGAAAGTCAGGTCCAGGTAATGCAGTTTCCATTAATTCAGGAATTGTAATATCTGGATTATGTGCAACAGCTAAGCATGCATCAATTGCTTCCCCAATATTGTGTGGAGGCATATTAGTTGCCATCCCAACTGCAATACCAGTAGTACCATTAACTAATAAGTTTGGAAATCTAGAAGGTAAAACAACTGGTTCCTGATCTTCACCATCATAGTTAGGAATAAAATCAATTGTATTCTTATTAATATCCTTAACTAATTCCATTGATAATTTAGACATTCTTGCTTCAGTATAACGTTGAGCAGCAGCTCCATCACCGTCAATATCTCCAAAGTTACCATGTCCATCAACTAACATATATCTATATGAGAAATCCTGTGCCATACGTACAAGTGCTTCATAAATCGAGCTATCTCCATGAGGATGGTATTTACCCATAACATCCCCAACAATACGTGCAGATTTCTTATAAGGCTTATCTGAGTGAGCCCCTAATTCATTCATTCCATAAACAATACGTCTCTGTACTGGTTTTAACCCATCTCTTACATCAGGTAAAGCTCTAGCAACAATAACTGACATAGAATATTCCAGGAATGATTTTTTCATTTCTTGAGTTAATGCTCTTTGAAGTATTCCTCTTTGTTGATCGTCCATACTTTACCTCCCTACTAAAAGTCTAAGTTTTCAACGTATTTAGCGTTCTCTTGAATAAAATTACGTCTAGGTTCTACCTTTTCACCCATTAACATATCAAATAACATATCTGCCTGCATTGCATCATCCACAGTAATTTGAATCAATACACGCTTTTCAGGGTTCATAGTAGTATCCCATAGCTGTTCAGCATCCATTTCTCCTAACCCTTTATAACGTTGAATAGTGAATTTAGCACCAGGATCTAATCGATCTCTTACTGCATTCAATTCATCATCAGAATAACAGTAATATTCATCCTTACCATGCTTTAATAAATAAAGTGGTGGTTGAGCTGCATAAACAAATCCCTGTTCAACAAGTGGTCTTAAGAAACGATATAAGAATGTTAACATTAAGATTCTGATATGACCCCCATCGACATCGGCATCGGTCATAATTACGATCTTATGATATCTTAATTTATTAATATCAAATTCTTCTCCAATACCTGTACCAAAAGCAGTGATCATACTTCTAATTTCAGCATTTGTAAGAATTCTTTCTAGTCTAGCCTTTTCTACGTTTAAGATCTTACCTCTTAAAGGTAAAATAGCCTGAGTTTCTCTATCTCTACCGTTTTTAGCTGAACCTCCGGCAGAATCCCCTTCGACTATAAAGATTTCAGAAATAGTTGGATCTTTAGAAGTACAGTCAGCTAATTTACCAGGTAAAGAAGATACTTCTAATACATTCTTTCTTCTAGTCATTTCTCTTGCTCTTTTAGCTGCCAATCTTGCATGACTTGCTAATTGAGACTTTTCAACAATTAATTTAGCTTCATTAGGATTTTCCATTAAATAGGTATCTAAAGCTTCACTAACAATATTACTTGTAATTTTTCTTACTTCAGCATTTCCTAATTTTGTCTTAGTTTGACCTTCATACTGAGGATCTGGATGTTTAACTGCAATAATAGCAGTTAACCCTTCTCTAACATCATCTCCAGTTAAAGCTTCATCATCCTTTTTGAAGAACCCCTTAACCTTTGCATAGTTATTAATAACTCTAGTTAAAGCAGCACGGAAACCTTCTTCATGAGTTCCCCCTTCTTGAGTATTGATGTTGTTACAGAAGGAATGAATACTAGACTGATATCCATCATTATACTGCATTGCAAATTCTACGATTACCCCTTCCTGTTCCTTTTCAGCATAAATTACATCCTCATGAACAGGTGTAGTATTAGAATTTAAATAAGCAACATATTCTCTAAGACCACCTTCATATAAGAAAGTTTCAGTCTTTGGTTCATCTAAACGATTATCTGTTAAAGTAATACGTAATCCCTTATTTAAGAAAGCTAATTGACGGATACGATCCCTTAATGTTTCATAATCATATACAGTTGTTTCCTTAAAAATTGTAGGATCAGCTTTAAAGATAACAGTAGTTCCACTATGATCTGCATCCCCAATACATTTTAAAGGTTCAACAGCATGTCCACCATTAGCAAACTTCTGATAATATAATTTACTATCTCTAGAGTTATATACATATACCTCCAGCCATTCAGATAAGGCATTAACAACACTGGCACCTACACCATGTAAACCACCAGACACCTTATATCCACCACCACCGAATTTACCTCCGGCATGTAGTACAGTAAAGATTGTTTCAACTGTAGAAATACCAGTCTTTTCATGAATACCAGTTGGCATACCACGACCATTATCTACAACCTTAACAATATCTCCTTTTTCCAAGAAAACTTCAATATGAGTACAATAACCAGCTAATGCTTCATCGATAGAGTTATCTACAATTTCCCATACCAAATGGTGTAATCCTCTAGATGAAGTAGTTCCAATATACATACCTGGTCTTTTACGAACAGCTTCCAGTCCCTCTAAGACTTGAATATCGGATTCATCATAACTGTGTTCTACCTTTTCATCCATATCTTATTCCTCCTTTATTTTTCCACATTCCACATCATACATTCTTGCCTTTTGAAGCAAGATCTCATCTATATCATCTAAAGAAGTTGTTGTGATAAAAGTCTGAATTCTTTCATTCAAAAATTTAAGCAGCATCATCTTTCGATTACGATCTAATTCAGATAATACATCATCTAGCAGTAATACTGGATATTCTCCAATTTCCTTCTTGATCAGTTCTAACAAAGCAATCTTGATAGCTAATACAATAGTTCTCTGTTGTCCCTGAGAAGCAAACTGAGATGCACTTTTATGATCCAATTCAATAATCAGATCATCCTTTTGTACCCCAATACTAGTAGATGTATATTTAATATCCTTATATATACTTTTACTATATTGATCTAATATCTCTTTTTCATAATCCTCACCCTTTACAAAGCATTGATAATGAATGTTAAGAGTGGCATCATGATTAGATAAGATCCCATAAATCTCACTAGCGATATTTGATAGATTTTCCACAAATATTTTACGCTTTGTAATAATACCTTTTTGTAAAGAAGCCATTTGCTCATTTAAAACATCTAAATATAAATCTTTACTTTTGTTTGTTTCCTTCATTCTTTTTAGGAAAGCATTTCTTTCCTTTAAAAGCTTATTGTATTTAGATATATTAAACAGATAAACAGGAGAGATCTTCCCCAATTCTTCATCCATCAGCCTTCTTCTAAGCTGAGGGCCATTTTTAACTAAAGACAAATCATCAGGCGTAAAGACAACTACATTAAGATATCCTACAAAATCTGATACCTTGGAGATATCCTGATGATTAATTTTAGCTTTCTTAGATTTAGATGTTAATACAACCTCTAAGTCTAAATTCTTTTTATTGGATTCAATATTTCCTTTTACACTTGCAAATTCCTTTTCAAATTGAACCAGTTGTCCCATTTGTCTCGTTCTAAAAGAACGACAAAGGGATAAAAGATAAAAACTCTCTATCAGATTGGTCTTTCCCTGACCATTATTTCCAATAAAGATATTAATATCATGATCAAAATCGATCTTAGCTGAATCTATATTTCTAAAGTTTTTTAATTCAATCGAATTAATTCTCATTATTCAATAACTACAGCTTTACCATTAAATTCAACCTGATCTCCTGATCTAAGCTTTTTACCACGTCTAGTTTCCACTTCACCATTGACTAGAACCTGTCCATCCTGGATCACCATTTTCGCATCAATTCCGCTTCCTACCATACCGGCAAATTTCAATAACTGTCCTAAGGTAATGTACTCACCTTTGATTTGTATACTTTCCATTCTATCATCTCTTTTCGCTAATCGTACTAAACTATTATAGCACATTCATTTTTAAAAAACACTATTTTTTATCCAATACAAGGGGTTTCATATAAATTAATCAATATATACAAGAATAGGCAAAAATCGCATAGAACGGGAATTTCATGGGAATTTTGATTTTTTGGTTATTTTAGAGAAAATCTGTTATAATGATTCAAGGATAAGAAAGGAAGATTAGTTTTATGGATAAAAATAGAGCATTTGAAGTATTAAACAGACTAGCATTTAATAGAGTATCAGCTAGTGAAGACGAATTAAAAGCAGCACATCTATTAATGGATGAATGTCAAAAGATGGGAATAGAGGTACACCTTGAACCATTTAAAGCCCCTGCCCCTATTGTACACAAAGTAAAATTTGAAATGACTAAACCATATCATAAGGAATATTACTGTACAGGTCAGGGTATGAGTGGAAATACCCCAGAAGAAGGATCAACAGGTGGTTTAGTTTATATTCATAGTGGAGAAGATATTTATACAAAAGATGTGAAAGGGAAGGTTGTAGTATGTACTGCTCCAATGACTTCTCCATTAAGAAAAAAATTAACAGCTAAAGGAGCTATTGGATATGTAGTTACCTGGGGTGGTTTCTATGATGATGAAATCATGAAAACACAGGTACCACATCGTTGGGCAAGAAAAACAAGTGATGACAATACAGATTTCCCTGGAGTAATGATGAATCTTGCTACAGCAGAAGAATTAGTTAAAGATCACCCAGAAGAAGTAAAAATCACCCTTCAACAGACTCCAGATACTACAGCTACAAGCCAAAATGTAGTAGCCACAATTGAAGGTACTGATTTAAAAGATGAAATAGTAGTATTTAGTGCTCATTATGATTCTGTAGAATTCTCAAAGGGAGCATGGGATAACGGAACAGGTTCTATCACTATCCTAGAATTAGCACATTACTTTAAAGAACATCAGCCTAGACGTACAGTTAAATTTGTATGGTGTGGATGCGAAGAAATTGGATTATTAGGTTCTCACAGCTATTGTGAGATGCATAAGAATGAATTAGACAAACACATTTTAGATATCAACTTTGATATGACAGGAATGTTATTTGGAGATGATAATGTCTTTGCTTCATGTGATCGTTCTATTCTAGATAATGTGTACTTTACAGCTAAACTACAAGGAAAAGAAATAGGAAAAGGATGGATGGGTAAGGATTTAGGTTTACCTTCTACCGATTCATCAAGCTTTGCAATGCATGATGTACCTGCTATTACCTTTGGTTCTAAATCAGTAAGAGGTGGTGCTGAAATTCATTCCAGAAGAGATACCATGGACCATTTAGATCCTGATAGCTTTATAAATCTATGTAATTTTATCGCAGTATGGTCAGAACCAATTATTAATGCACCATTCAATCCAGTACCAAGAAAATTACCTGATGAAGTAATCAAGGAAAAAGAAATGATGTTAACAAGACTAGGACTAAAATAAGATCTGTGGTTTCACAGATCTTTCTTTGTTTTAAAGTTTTTTCATATATTCATCTAATTCTTTTTGATTATGGATCATGATTGCCTTTTTAGGATGATCCTCTACTATTTTGGTAAATCTAGTTATTTTATCCTGGTCTCTACCATTCCATAATATCCAGCATGCAAACTCAAAATCAAAGGTTTCATCACATCCAGCTGTCATAGATTCTCTAGTTTTACCTTTATGATCTAAATATCTCTGATATGCCCTTTTGTAACAATCATAACGATTAAAACACATAAATATGATCTGATCTGCCTCTTCTATTCTTCTTTCCATCAATGACTTAGAATAGTTCCCATCAATCACCCATGCATCATTTTGATCCATAAAAGCTTGAATGATTGCATTTTGTGAATCCAGATCTCTTTCTACCCATCCAGGTTTAAAGTGAACTGTATCCAAAAAAAGTGTAGGAATATTATATTTTTTTCCTATATAAGAAGCTAAAGTTGACTTTCCACTACCACTGAATCCATAAATCATTATTTTCATTACAATCATCTCCTTCTATTTTGAATATATGTGATTTTACCACCTATTTTTTAATTTGTATATATATTTATACAATTTTAGCTAACTTAGAATAATCTATACCGTTTTTTATGTTTTTCGAAATATTTCAAAATTATTATTGATTTCTTTGTTTTATTTGTCTATAATTGAATCAAGAAATAAATTCGATGACTTAGGAAATAGTAGTTACATATGTGGAAATATAGAGAGTAAGTGTCAGGTGGAAACTTACAAGAAGCTGGTAATGAATGGGCCTAATAGAAGCAAGGCGAATTAAAAGTAGCTGATGCCGCAATCCTAGCGTTAAAAAGGAGCAGACATGATGGTGTTTGTATAAAGCTTTTTTCATTTTATATTATGGGTGGCATAAACAAGGTGTAATTTTATACTCTGTTCCTATATTAGGGACAGAGTTTTTATTTTATAAAATGAAATCTAAGGAGTCGTAACTATTTCTTATTCGATATATTAAGTAAAGGAGAATAGAAACATGTTAAAACAATATATCAAAAAAGTATACAATAATCAGAACTTAACAAAGGAAGAAATGAACGCTGCTATGCAGATCATAATGACAGGTCAAGGTGACCCAGTACAAATCGCGACTTTCTTAACAGCTTTAAAAATGAAAAATGAAACACCTGAAGAAGTAGCTGAAGCAGCTAAAGTAATGTTATCAGTAGCTAAAAACTATGATACAGGTATGGATCAGGTATTAGATATCGTAGGAACTGGTGGAGATGGTACAAATACCTTCAATATTTCTACTACCTCTTCATTTATCTTAGCTGGTGCAGGAGTAAATGTAGCTAAACATGGTAACCGTGGAGTATCATCTAAATCAGGTGCAGCAGATGTCTTAGAAAACTTAGGAGTTAATATTAGAATGGATCCTGAACAATCTCTAGCAATCTTTAAAGAAATCGGAATTACTTTCTTATTTGCTCAGGTATATCATCCAGCTATGCGTTTTGTGGGTCCTGTTAGAGGTGCTATGGGAGTTAAAACAATGTTCAATGTTTTAGGTCCTCTTACAAATCCATTTAGAGCTAACTGTTTAGTTATTGGAGCTTATGATCAGGAAATGGCTGAATTAATGGTCAATGTATATAAAGAATTAGGGGTTAAAGAAGCAGTAGTATTCCATGGAGATAGTGGAATGGATGAAGTATCTACTACAGGTGAAACTTTAGCTTATTTCTTAAAGGATGGAGAAATCACTAAAGTATATATTACCCCTGAATTAGCAGGATTACAAAGAGCTGCCTTATCTGACTTAGTTGGTGGAGATGGCAAAGAAAATGCTCAAATCACCTTAGATATTTTAAATGGTGCACAAGGGCCAAAGACAGATATCGTATTATTAAACTGTGCAGTAGCTTTAATGAGTGCTGGTAAGGTAGATAATTTACAGGCAGGTATTGCAATGGCTAAGGAATCTATCTCTTCTGGTAGAGCCTTAGAAAAATTAAACTTATTAATTCAAAAATCAAACGAGGTATATGCAAATGATCTTGGAAACAATAGTTCAGCACAAACAGCCAACCTTAGAACAGGATGTTAGTAATATCGTAGAATCCTACAAAGGTCCTGTATATAAAGCAATCAAGGATAAAGGAGATCTATTTATCATTGGAGAAATGAAGAAGGCTTCTCCATCTAAAGGATTGATCGTAGAAGACTTTAATGTAGAAAGAATTATTACAGATTATGATCATTCAAAGGTAGATGCTATCAGTATTTTAACGGAAAAAAACTATTTCCAAGGAAATATTGAATATATTAAAGAAGCTAGAAAATACACTCATAAACCTATTCTTAGAAAAGATTTTATTATAGATGTAAGAGAAATTATTCAAGCTAAACAATATGGTGCCAATCTAGTCCTATTGATCGTAGCTATGCTAGATGATGCGCAGCTAAAAACCTTCTACCAGGTAGCCTACTCTATTGGTTTAGAGTGTTTAGTAGAAGTACATAATGAAGAAGAATTACAAAGAGCACTTAATATCAATGCAATGATCATAGGAATCAATAATAGAGATTTAAAAACCTTCAATGTAACTCTAGAAACAACTGCCAGATTATCAAAATTAGTATCTGATGAACAGATCATAATCAGTGAATCTGGAGTACATACAAAGGAAGATGTTGACTTTTTAAGACAATATCATGTCAATGGATTATTAATAGGGGAAAGCTTTATGAGAGCTATATCTATTGATGAACACTATAATAAACTAGGTTTAAGTTTATGAAAATTAAGATATGTGGAATGAGAAGAATAGAAGATATTGAAATGATCAATCAATTTAATATTGATTATGCAGGCTTTATTTTCTATCCTAAAAGCTTTCGTTATGTAGATGCATTAACAGTCAAAGAACTAGGAAAACACCTGACAAAAGCCAAAAAGGTAGGAGTATTTGTTAACGAAGAGCTAGATAAAGTAATAGAAATAGCCAATACAGCAAATTTAGATATCATACAATTACACGGGGAAGAAGATCAGATCTATATCGACACGCTAAAAAAGAAATGCAAGCAGGAAATATGGAAAGCATTAAGAATAAGAAATAAAGAAGATCTAAAAGGATTAGCTTTACAACACATCGATCATTTCCTATTAGATTCTTTCACAAAAGAATATGGAGGTTCCGGGAAAACCTTCAATCATGAATTATTAAATAATATCGATTTATCCAATATCTTTATTGCAGGGGGAATCAATAAAGAGAATATCAAACATATTTTATCCTACTCTCCTTATGGAGTAGATATAAGCAGCAGTATTGAAACTAATCAATATAAAGATATCAATAAACTAAAAGAAATCATGGAGGAACTACAATGAAAGGAATGTTTGGACAATATGGTGGACAATATGCACCAGAAACATTAATGTATGCATTAACTGAACTAGAAGAAAACTACAATAGACTAAAAGATGATCCAGAATTCGTAGCAGAATTAAACTTTTATCTAAAAGAATATGCTGGAAGACCATCTTTATTATACTACGCTAAACATATGACAGAAGACCTGGGAGGAGCAAAGATCTATCTAAAAAGAGAAGATTTAAACCATACTGGAGCACATAAGATCAATAATGTATTAGGACAGATCCTATTAGCTAAACATATGGGGAAAACAAAAGTAATCGCTGAAACAGGAGCTGGACAGCATGGTGTAGCTACAGCTACAGCAGCTGCTTTATTTGGTATGGAATGTGAAGTTTTTATGGGGATCGAAGATACTAAAAGACAGGCTCTAAATGTATTTAAAATGGAATTACTTGGAGCTAAGGTTACTGCCGTAACAAGTGGTACAGGTACTTTAAAGGATGCCTGCAATGAAGCCATGAGAACATGGGCTGCAAGATGTGAAGATACCTTCTATGTATTAGGTTCTACAATGGGTCCACATCCTTATCCTACTATTGTAAGAGACTTCCAAAAAGTTATTTCAGAAGAATCTAAAGCCCAATGCTTAGCCATGGAAGGGAGATTACCTGACTATGTATTAGCCTGTGTTGGTGGAGGAAGTAATGCCATGGGTTCTTTCTATAATTATATTGAAGATCCAGATGTCAAGTTAATTGGTTGTGAAGCTGCAGGTAAAGGGGTAGATACTAAATACCATGCTGCTACTCTTACTAAAGGTTCTATTGGTGTATTACATGGTATGAAATCTATTTTCCTGCAAAATGATGAAGGACAGATCATGCCAGTTTACTCTATCTCTGCTGGTTTAGATTATCCAGGAGTTGGTCCAGAACATGCTAATTTAAGAGAAATCGGTAGAGCTCAATATGTCCCTATTACAGATAAGGAAGCTGTAGATGCCTTCTTATACTTAACTAAAACAGAAGGAATTATTCCTGCTATTGAATCAAGTCATGCTTTAGCCTACGCTATGAAGTTAGCTCCTACTCTACCTAAGGATAAAATTATGATCGTTACCTTATCTGGTAGAGGAGATAAGGATGTAAAGAGTATCGCAAATTATTTGGAGGTAGAAATCGATGAATAGAATTACTTCAATGTTTAATACACTAAAACAACAAAATCAAAAAGCCTTTATTGGCTTTCTAACAGCTGGTGATCCAGATCTTGAAACATGTAAGAAATTAATCTTAGAATTAGACAAAAACGGATGTGACTTAATTGAATTAGGTGTACCCTTCTCTGATCCAATTGCTGAAGGTCCAGTGATCCAGGAAGCTAACCTTAGAGCCTTAGCTAGTGGAAATACTACTAAGAAAACCATTCAATTAGTTAAAGAAGTAAGAGAATTAATTGATACTCCATTAGTCTTCTTATTATACTATAATCAGGTATTTAAATACGGTACTGAAAAATTTATGCAGGAAGTATCAGAAGCAGGATTAGATGGTTTAATTATTCCTGATCTTCCTTATGAACATCATAATGAGATCAAACCTATAGCTAGTAAATATAATGTAGAAATCATCTCATTGATTACTCCTGTATCACAAAACAGAAAAGAAATGGTCGCAAAGGCCTCTAGTGGTTTCTTATATTGTGTTACTTCTACTGGAGTAACTGGTGTAAGATCTTCATTTAAAGCTGATCTTAAAGCCTTTATTGAAGAATTAAACCAATATACTACTACTCCAAAAGCATTAGGATTTGGGATAGGAACACCTGAACAGGTAGCTAATATGAAAGAATATGCAGATGGAATTATTGTAGGTAGTGCAATTGTTAAAGAAATAGCCAAGATTTCAACTAATGAAAATACAATCGAAGATGTAGGAAGATTTGTTAAATCATTAGCTGATGCATGTCATAACTAAGTGTTTCCCTAAAAAAGAACTATTCAAAAGAATAGTTTTTTTCTATCATTACATGTTTCTAATTTGGAATAGAAAATGTTATAATGGGAAATATAGAGAAAGGAACTATTACTATGGATGAAATCACTAAAATAACAGCAGCTGGTAATAAGAAAATTGACTTTGCTTTAAATCACCCTCTACAATTCTTTTTAAAGGCCTTTATGGCTGGGCTATATCTAGGAGGAGCAATGATCATCTCTTATACTGGAGCTGCTATATTATCAACAAACTACCCTGAATTTGGAAAATTATTTCTAGCATTTACCTTTGGGATCGGTCTTGCTGCTATTGTCTTTCTAGGAGCTGAATTATTTACCGGGAACTGTTTTTCTACCGCTATAAGTGTCTATAATAAAGAAAGAACATTAAAACAGATCATTCCAGCATGGATCCTATGTTATATAGGAAATATAACAGGGATCGCTTTAATTGGCTTTATTCTTATTAAAAGTGGAGCTAATCAATCTGCTCTATCTGCTTATCTGCATCCTTTAATGGAAAGTAAGCTAAACTATGAACCAATTCAATTAATACTAAAAGGAATCCTATGTAACTATTTAGTATGTATTGCTGCTTATTCAGGAATTAAAATGACAACAGAACCAGCTAAATTTTCTATGATCATTTTCTTTGTAGCTGCCTTTGTATTACCTGGATTAGACCACTGTATAGCTAATGGTGGTTTCTGGGCAATGGGATTAACACTATTTGGCAGTGAATTCAGCTTTGGAGCGATCTGCTTACATATGCTTTATGCAACGATTGGAAATATTATAGGGGGAAGCTTCTTACTTGGATTACCAATCTTCTTTATGAATAAAGAAAAGTAAAACCAGTTCATTTTGAACTGGTTTTAATTAGTCTAGCTCTTCTCCATTTGTTTCAATTACATGTTTATACCATGCAAATGAATCTTTTCTATATCTTGTACCTGTACCATTGCCAAAGTCATCTAAATCAACGTAGATAAATCCATAACGTTTAGACATTTCACTAGATGAACATGAAACAATATCAATTGGTCCCCAAGCATAGTATCCTCTAAGATCTACTCCATCTTTGATTGCTTCCTTCATAGCTTCAATATGGGTTTTATAATATTCAATTCTATAAGGATCATGAACTGTTTTAGCTTCTTGATCAAATTGATCATAGAATCCTGAACCATTTTCAGTAATATAGATTGGTTTTTGATAACGATCATACATTTCATTTAAAGTATATCTTAAACCGATACTGTCAAATCCCCATCCCCAGGCATTTGTTTCAATATTAGGATTAAATTCTTTTCCCTTTTCTTTAGAACACATCATAGTATAGTAATATGAGAAGGATACAAAGTCTGCCGTATTCTTTAATACCTCTAATTCTTCATCATTGATCTCAAAATGAATATTGTTATCTTCAAAATATCTCCATGCATAGCCTGGAATAAATCCTCTTAATAATACATCTGCAAAGAATAGATCCATCTGTCTAGTGATCATTGTAGCCATATTATCAGCTGGTTTAGGTGTTTTTGGATATAATGGTGAATTATAAGTCATCATTCCAATTTCAATTTCAGGATAATGTTCATGAGCATATTTAGTAGCTATAGCACATGAGATCATTTCATTGATTACTCCCTGATACTTTGCACTTTGCAGATCTTCTACCTTATCCTCAGCAATTCCTAAATGGTTAAATGATTCATGAACGATCAAGTTGATCTGGTTTACTAAGATCCATTTTCTTACTTTAGTATGAAAATGATCAAATAGAGTTTCACAATACTTTGCAAAGAATCCAATTGTTTCTTTAGAATACCATCCAGTATAATTGATCGTAAGATTTAAAGGCATCTCATAGTGAGAAACTGTGATCATTGGTTCCATTCCTAGTTTATTTAATTCATCAAATAAATCTCCATAGTATTTTAAACCTGCTTCATTAGGCATTTTATCATCTCCATTAGGATAGATTCTAGCCCAGTTTACGGACGTTCTAAAGGTTTTAAATCCCATTTCTGCTAATAATGCTAGATCTTCTTTATAATGATGATAGAAATCAATAGCATTACGTTTAGGGAACACTCTACCATCTCCATGTCCAGCCTTCATAGCGTCTAATACAAAGGTAGATGTAATTTCTTTATTAGATTTCTTTTTGATATCTACATTATATTGATATTCATTGATATCAGCAATACACATTCCTTTTCCATCCTGATCATAGGCACCCTCTGCCTGATTAGCAGCAATCGCACCACCCCATAAAAAGTCTTTAGGGAACTGTTTTAAATTTGTCTTCATTTCGCTTTCTCCTTTTTTCTTTATAATTCTATTCTATAAAGATTTATTCAAAAAGAAAAGAAGAACTACTTTCCAAATTTGGAAAGTTCTATACTAAATCCTTTGTGAGAATAAAAGAGATTATGGTAAAATATAAATAAGAAAAGAGGAGATTGTATATGAAATTATTAGAACCTATCACAATAGGAAATATGACTTTAAAAAACAGAATTATATTTCCACCACTAACTACAGGTTATGAAGAAAGAGATGGATCTATTGGTCCAAGAAGCTTAGGCTTCTATAAGCGTTTAGCTAAAGGTGGTGTAAGCTATATTGTTATTGGAGATGTTGCTCCAGTACCTACTGCTTCCCCTACTCCAAAGCTTTATGATGATCGTCAGATTCCTACCTTTAAAGCTATTGCAGATACTTTACATGAATATGACGCTAAAGTAGCTTTACAGATCTTCCATCCAGAATATGATGTTCCTGGAGTTGGAAAAATGATCAGAGATGCTGGAATGGCTAGAGGAGCTGCAGCAAAAGCTAAGGCTGAAGGCAATGAAGAAGAAGCTGCAAAACAGACTGAATTAGCTGCTAAGATCACAAGAGATGCTTATGCTAAGCTTCATCATGATATGCAGCATTTCGTATCAGAAGCTACGATTGAACAATTAACAGCTATTAAGGATAGTATTGTAGCATGTACAGTTAAAGCTAATAAAGCTGGAATTGATGCAATTGAAGTCCATGGAGATAGACTTGTTGGATCCCTTTGTTCAAGTGTATTAAATCATCGTACAGATGAATATGGTGGATCATTTGAAAATAGAGTCAGATACGCATTAGAATTAGTAAAGGCAATGAAGGAAGCTGCCCCTGATGTAGTAATCGAATATAAATTACCAATCCGTACTTTAAATGAAGATGGTACAATTCGAGGTAAAGGTGGTTTAGTAGAAGAAGAAGCTATTGAATTTTCTAAACTACTTGAACAAGCTGGTGTAGATATGATCCAGGTTGCTCAGGCTAATCATACAGGTAATATGGGAGATACCATTCCACCTATGGGTTCTCGTGCCTATAACTGGACATTACCTACTGCTAAGAAGATCAAAGCTGTAGTCAATGTACCTATTATAACTGTAGGTAGAGTATTAACCGTTGAAGCTGGAGAAGAAATTCTTCAAAAGGGTGAAGCTGATTTAATCGGTTATGGTAGATCTTTATTAACTGATCCAGATATTGCATTAAAAGCAGAAAGAGGAGAACCAATTAGAACCTGTCTAAACTGTAATAAGGGATGCTTAGATGCAATCCAGAATAGAAGATATATTTCTTGTGTATTAAATGCAGAAAACGGAGATGAGGAAACTATCTTTATTACGCCTGCCACTTCTTCTAAGAAAATTGCTGTTGTTGGTGCAGGGATCGCTGGTTTAGAAGCAGCCAGAGTTGCTGCAATTAAAGGTCATGAGGTAACTGTTTATGAAAAAGAAGATAAGATCGGTGGTCAGGTCAATATTGCTGCTATTCCACCTAGAAAGTCAGAAATTCTAAGAGCAATTGAATATTACCCACAGATCTTCCCACAGCTAGGGGTAGAAGTAAAACTAAATACTGTACCATCTGCAGATGAAATCAACACTTATGATCAGGTGATCGTGGCAATCGGTGCTCATGATTTAATTTTACCAATCGAAGGAAGTACACAGGATAATGTTGTATCTTCATGGGATGTATTAAACGGTAAGGAAGTAAAAGGTAAGGTAGCTGTGATCGGTGGTGGTTTAGTAGGTACTGAAACTACTGAATATATCGCTAATAAAGGCTATGAAGTCTCTATTATTGAAATGACTGATAAGATCGCTAATGGGGAATCTACTTCTGTATTACCATTAATTATGGAAGATTTCAAAGTTCATAATGTTCAACAATATACTAATACTACGGTAAATAAGATCAACGGAAATAGTATTATTGCTACTCAAGATGGTCAAGAAATAACTATTGAAGCTGATACAATTGTAATGGCTGTTGGTTCAAAGAAGAATAGCTTTGATGAAACAGGAATTACTATTCCAGTATCTTATGTTGGAGATTGTTCTGGAGAAAGAACTGCTGATATTGCTTCAGCTATTCGTACTGCCTATAAAGCAGCTAATGCAATTGATTAATATCCTATAGGACTGTCTATAAAGCAGTCCTTTCTTGTTGAATAAGGAGGAATAAACATGGAAGAAATGTTCGATATCGTAGATGAAGATGGGAATATTACCGGGGAAATAATATCAAGAAGTACTGCTCATCAATATGGGATCAGACATCGTACAGCACACTGCTGGCTAGTAAGAAAAAGAAACAATCATATAGAGATCCTAGTTCAAAAAAGAAGTGAAAATAAAGATTCCTATCCAGGATGTTATGATATTTCTAGTGCAGGTCATATTCCTGCAGGAGTGGATTATAGAGATTCAGCAGTAAGAGAAATCAAAGAAGAATTAGGAATCGATATAAAACAGGAAGAATTGATTTATTGTGGAAAAAGAAGATATGAATATACAGAAATATTCAACGGTCATCCCTTCCATGATCATGAAGTAACTAATGTTTATATGGTTTATGTAGAGGATCCTGTTTTTACCATTCAAGAAGAAGAATTAAGCGAAGTTAGATGGTTTGAATTTAATGAACTCTATGAACATGTAGTCCATAATACCTTAAAGCATTGTATTATGATAGAAGAACTAGACAAAGTCAAAGCAAAACTAAAAAATGAACTGTAATCAGTTCATTTTTATATCTTCTCCTAAGATTTCATTAACCGCCATTTCTAACTAGAATCGTTGTTTTTAAGCAAAGGTCTTCCTTCATAAAATATTTAGGTTTCAATTCTTTACAACCTAAACCACCCATATGCTTTTCAAAATTCTGTACTACAAAATGAATTTTGGGTTTTAAAACGTCCATCTGTTCTCTTGCTTTTGTTTGAATCAACATCTTATCTTTTAGGAATTTTCTTTACAATTTGGATCATATCTTCTAAGCATTCATTAAAAAACATCTGATAGCTTTCACAAAAATAATTCTTATAAGTCTGATTGATTTCAAGATCACGATGTCTTTGACATCCTCCTCTACAGATACGATAGTATTGACATTCTTTACATTGTATACTGAGTTGACTACTTCTTTCTATAAAGCTGATTTCTTTTCTTCTTTCATCAATTTTAGTTATTGAATCATTATTGATATTCCCTAGTCTATACTCATCTAGCATATAGAAATCACATGGATAGACATCTCCATTTGCTTCAATGATATAACTTATTCCACATCTTCCATTCATATCACAGCTTTCTGGCTGATAGCCTAGTAATATTCCAATATAGTTTTCAAACATACGAATATAAGGCTGTTTTCCTTTCTTTACATCCTTATTCCATAGCTTAAATAAAGTAATCAAGAATCTCCCATAAACCTCAGGAATCAAAGAATAATCCCTTGATCCCCTTGTTTCGTCTAATTCATCAAGACAAGGAATATACTGCTGATAGTTCCATCCTCTTTTCTTGTATTCTTTATATATTTCAGTTATATTCTCTGCTACATCCTTATTTACAACTGTTAAGATATTATAGTCTACCTGATAACGATCTAACAGCTTTGTTTTCTCTACCAAATAATCAAAGGTAGGTCTACCATCACTAGTATGACGATATAAATCATGCGTAGCCTTAATACCATCAATAGATATACCTACTAAAAAATGATGATCATGAAAGAATGTACACCACTTCTCATCTAATAGATATCCATTTGTCTGAAAAGCATGATGAACTGGCAAATGATGAATATTATACTGTTTTTCTAATTCTATAAGCTTATAGTAAAAATCTAATCCCCTTAAGGTTGGTTCTCCTCCCTGAAAAGCAAAGGTTACAGCTCTTTTAGCCTTTTTAAAAGCTCTTCTTACGATATTCTTAATCGTATCCTCTTCCATCATTCCATAGTTTTTGATTTCTCTTTTACTAGCCTCATCCTTATAAAAACAATAGGTACAATGCATATTGCAGGATGAAGAAGCAGGCTTCATCATAATACTAATCATGTTTCATTCCAAATCTTTCATATAATTCTTCAGGAGCTTCATTTTCAATCATAAACTGTCGAATAGCTTCCTTCATTTTTTCTTCTACTTCTTTATTTTCAATCGTAATATTTTGTGTAGGATCACTTTGCAAATCATATAGATTAGTTCCAAAAGAAGTAGTATCCCCCATTCTATTTGCTGTTTTAACCTTTAATAGAGGACATCCCTTAGTAAAGCTAAAATCTCTTACCAATGTTGCATCCTGCAATTCAGAAGGAGAAAACATAGCTCGCATATGCGTAGGCATTAAAGTATAATCATATACATCCACATCTGGTGCACTGGCTGCTAACATATAAGTATATCTTCCATCAGTAATATCGATCTGACTGCCATGATATCCAAATACAGCATAATCCCTTATTTTCTGATCACTGATCATAACATTCTTTAATACCTTTCCTTGCATATCCTTAGGAATAGGTACATTGAAATATTCCAATAAAGTAGGAGCAAGATCTATTGGCTGAGTAATTGCATAACGATGAATATTAATAAGGTCCTTATATCTAGGATCATAGATAAACAATGGAGTATGAGCTATTTCATCATAGATAGGCATACTTGTTTTTCCCCACCATCCATGTTCACCTAATAAGAAACCATGATCTGTATTTACAATCAGCATAGTATCTTCCCATAGATTATATTTATCCATCAGATCTAATACCTTACCTAAATAACGATCACATTTAGAAACTAAAGCAGCATAATTATAACGAACATGTTGAATCGTCTGTTCATCTTCACTTACTCTTGCATAAGGTGGCCAATCATCATCAATGTCTTCTCCATCCCCAATAAAGGAATGTGGATATAAGGCTTTATCCTCTTTTAAAGTAAAAAACGGTTCATGAGGATCAAAGGTCTCTATCGTTAAAAACCAGTTATCTTCCTTGTGATTTTGATGAATAAACTCCAATCCACTCTTAAAGGTAACAGCCTGACAGGTTTTATCTTCTTCATTCATATATTGTCTATTTCTTTCATCATGGGCATACCAGTTTTTCACAAAAGGAATCTCCAACATAGGTTTCTTATTTTCAAAGACAGTTGATTTATCCCATTTTACTCTTAAATCAGCTTTCCATAGGTCTCCTTCCTGCCCTCTAGATTCTTCCCATGAAGAATAACGATTGTGATAGGTAGCTCCTCCATCTTCCCAATAATGCTGATGATCCGAAACTAAATGAGTATAAATTCCATTTTGCTTCAAGATCTCTGGCATAGAATCATCATAAGGTTCCAAAGGTCCCCATGAACGATGAAGAAAGTTAAATCTTCCTGTATGCAATTCTCTTCTTGCTGGCATACATGGCATACTTCCTACATAATTATTTTCAAATTGAACTGTATGCTTCGCTAAACGACTAAAGTTAGGGGTATGTACCCAATCACATCCATAGGGTTCTAACATTTTTCTACATAACGAATCATACATAACCATAATTGCTTTCATATTGATCACTCCCTATAAAGTACATTATAAACTATTTTATAGATTTATGATATAATAACTACTAACAAGAAAATCAAGAAAGGAATTATATTATCTACAATGATGTTATTTAATGAAGGAATAAATAATCAACAAAAAACAATTGAACTGGAAGCTAATCCTACTACTGGCTATGACTGGAGTTTTAAACTTAGTGCTGGGGGAGAAGATCTGATTACTGTCACAAAACAATATCGATCAACACCAACTAAAGAACCATTATGTGGAAGTGGTGGTACTGATATATTTACGATTGTATCAAAAAAGGAAGGAATATGTGAAATCACCTTTACCTATGAACGATCATGGGAACCAAGTGAAGATGATCTAGCAGAAGTTTATACAATAGAAATAGACAGAGATTTAAATATTATAATCAGCAAGTAAAAAATCCATCATAGTGATGGATTTTAATCTCTTAATACCCTTTCTGGATCTAACATATGTAAATAGATTATATTTTCAATTGTTATTAATATAAAGATGATTACAGCTAGTATCATCATAATCTGGAATGATTGAACATAATTAATTGAAGTAATGATCCAATCCAAATAGACACATATATAGTAAGCTCCAATAAATAAAACCATACTGATTAGAGTACTGATCACAATTTGAATTAAATTTTCATATAGTAAGATCTTTTGAATAGACTTTGTTTCTATTCCATTAATTCTCATAATTGAGAATTCATTCTTTCTTACACTTAAATAATTAAACTCCATTAAGAGTAATATACCTGATATAAATGTACATACAACCATCAACAAATTATTTCTATAATTGTTAAAGGATGTATAGAAAGCATCTACTACTGTTGTTTTCTGTGTGCATGTATACACCTCTAAAACATCATATTGATCAATAAAGCTAGAATAATCCTTGATACTATTCAAGAATACGATTACTCCATCCATGGTTTCTTTATTTAAATATGGATCAAGATCTGCATAATACATATAAAAGGCTCTCTCATTAACTTCCACAAAGCATGAACGTAAAGACGAATTCATAGTCCCATCTGTAGATAATACAAAATCTTTTCCATTATTTTGTAGAATTAGATGTCTAGTATTCTCCCCTTCTATATCCTTAAATAATTCATAAGATAAGAATGTTCCATCCTTCTCTTTTAAATTTCTATTATTAATATAATAGTAGGAATAATCATTCTCATCAAACATTGGGAAAACTGAATAAAACTGATTAGCAAATTCAAATTCACATTCATAGTAAGGATACACACTTTTAACATATTGATCCGATTTTAGCTTAGCATAAAGCTTTTCATTATCACGAGAAATAAGTAATACCTGGTTTGTATTTTCTCCAGTAAATTGACGAATTCCTTTTTCTAATAGATGATCATGATAAGAGATTGCAAAGGTAAAACCAGCAAATACAATGGACAACACTCCAATTAGTATTGAACATCTTAATTTATATCTTCTAATAAATGATCTAATATAATAGAATATACTATCCTTCTTTTTTCTCTTTTCCTCTTTGATTTTCAGTTTATTTTCTTCGCTATTCTTGATCAGCTTTAACTTTTGATCTTCTATCAGATAGATCTGATCAGCATAATTTTGAGCAAACAGCTGATGACAGGTGAAAATGATCGTACAACCATTTTTAGATAGATCTTGCATAATATTCAATATATTTATACTATTATCTTTATCTAAAGCACTAGTTGGTTCATCTAAAATCAGTATTCTTGGTTTTTTGATCACTGCACATAAGATCGCTAATCTTTGCTTTTGCCCTTCAGATAAGCTATCTACATTCTGACTAATTTCATTTTCTAGCCCTACACTCATTAATTCATTTCGGATTTGCTCTTCATCAACAATTTCATTGATCAATCTATGGGCATATTCTATATTGGAATAGACCGTATATTCAATCAGGTTTTTAGTCTGTAAAACATAGCCGATATTCTGCTTGATAAATGCTTCTTTTTCTTTTTGGGTAAGATGATTGATATCAATACCATCTACATTATATTGAAACTCTCTTGATTGATTAATTAATCCTAAACGATAGAGTAAAGCAGATTTTCCTGAACCACTTACTCCTAAGATCATGGTGATCTTACCTTCTGGTATGGTTAAATCAGTAGTTTTTAAAATACATCTTTCATTATATTTAATCTCTATATTTTTTATCTCAATCATTTTTACCACCTGCCAGCATTGGAATCAACCAACTATAAACTAAACTCATTCCTACCACAATAATTATCATATAACTATCACTTAAGCCAAAATGAGCATTTCTTGAAGAGGAAGAAATATACCATACAACAAATAAAAGTAAAACTAAACTATAAATAATAAGTCTGATCGTATTGATTGTATATTTTTTACGGATTACTCCTTTGATCAATTGTGGATCCACTATATATTCCTTATAAAAATCATATTCCTCTTTATATTCAGCTTTTGATAGATAAATAATAAAGGTATAAACAATTAACACAATTATCAAGAACAATACAGCAATGATTTTAAAAGATTTTTGGAATAAGAAATCTAAAAACTCTGAATTAGTTTCTTCTGTTATATCACATATTGTACAATATCCCAAATTTTCTAGACTTTCTTTTACTTCAGGTAGATAGCTATAATCATCTAAATAGACATAATAGCTATCACTTTTCCAAGGATATAAATAGCTACATGAAATATATGAATCATATTCTTCTGGTAATCGATCTAAATAGATTCTATCTTCCCCATCTACAATAACTGTATTTAAAACATGAATTTCCTGATCTTCATGATCGATATATTGCTCAATTACTGTATTAGGATAATAGATCAAATATTGTGAGATATCTTCAAGATCACCATTCAATAATACCCCCATTTTTTTAGATTTAGTAACCCCAGAAATAGGTAAGGTTATTTGTACAGGGATACTAGCTTGAGAGTTTACGATCATAATATCTTCATGTTTGGAATCAGAGTAGATATTATATTCTAAATTATATTTTGGAATTAAAAAAGTAAATGTTAATGTACAATTTTCTAATTTTTCAATTCCTGTCATTTCCGTTAAAATTCTATACATTCCTGCATTTAAATAGATTCCCTGTTCTTCAGATAAATGATAAGCAATATCCTGACTATAATCAAAAGTTGAATCATAGGATATGGCTGAAATAGAACCATATATTTGACAATCAATATCATAGGTGTTTTCATTTTGATCAGTCAAAGTATATTTACAATACTCACTATAATGGATGCTTTTATCCTCCACTATATTATTGGTTGCTGTAAAAAAATTATAATCATACCTTTCCTGTAAATCACAGACATGATCAATATTCAATATTTCTTCTATTTCTTCCTGAGAAAAACCATCTTCCTGACCATCATATGAATAAGATATATTCTGATATCCATCCTTCCCTTTATAAACTACCAATTGACTGGTTTCTATTGTTTGTTTACTACCTATAGATAAAAGGTTTTCTTTAAATTTTAAAGATAGACAGATCAATACAATACTTAAAGCTAAAGAAATATAGACAAAGTAATGTTTTCCCTTTTTATGTTTTACTGTTTTTCTTAAATATGAGCCTACAGCAGAAAGATCCAATGCTTTTAATTCTGTCTCTTTTACTTTTGAACTTTTAGGTGATTTTTTTTCCTCAATCAATTGATGTTCTTGGATGTAATAGATACGATCAGCGTACTCTTTAAAATCTTCATCATGACTTACTACAATTACCTGATGTCCAGCTCTAGCATAATCCTGTAAATATTTCATGATTATTTCTTTTTTCTTCCAATCTAAAGAAGCAGTTGGTTCATCACACAATACAATATCTGCTTGCTTTATAATACAGAATAAAAATCCCCATCTAAGTTTTTCTCCACCAGATAAATTTAAAGGATACGAATTCAATGTCTTATATATATCAAGATTATTCAGTAATTCTTCATTTATTTGATAGCTATACATTCTTTGAAGCAGATCTAATTGTTCCTTCATCGTTAAATCAGGGTGGAATTCAGGATTCTGTTTCATATAACTAATTGCTGTATAATCTATATTGTCTTTGATATAATTCAATAAAGTGGATTTACCAGAACCACTTTTTCCTAAAATTAGAGTTAATTGATTGCATTCCCAAGAAAAACAAGTGTTTTCAAATATGATTTTATCTCCATAATGAATGTTTATATTATCTAACATATTATTACCTCTCAAAAAAGCAGATAACTTATCTAATAGTTTATCTGCTTCACTTTCTTATTCATCTAAAATCTCTGTAGGATTAACTCTATAAGCCACTACGGTCTGATGATTTGAGTCAAATAAGATTTCAATATATTGTTGATCTTCATAATCCTCAGCTTTAAAATGACCTAAGGTAATGATATAGTCATATTCCTGCTGATTATCTTTGATCCATACTAGCCCATTTTCATCTTTACATTGATCATCAGCAATAGTTGTACATGTTACATCAATATTATAGTCTTTTAATTCTTCTTCATTTTGTACAAACTTTATAGCTGTATTGATCATTTTATCATATTTATCTTCAGATTTTGAACATCCACAAATCGTAAGCATTATTAATAAACATACTATTATTTTTTTCATAAAACTCGCCTACCATATATTAGTACCATCTGTTCTAAAGTATTGATAACTTGAAGATGTGGTACTGTTAGTGTATGTATTTGTATCCGTATAGGTAATTGTATAAGTTCTTTTTATACTATAAGCTTTATTAGTTGACGGATAAGAAGTAGCATTTACACCATAAAAAGAATAATTATATGGAACATTTGATGTTACAGTCAAATTAGAAAATGTCCATTTTGTGGTAGATGATGAAGTTCCTAGATAAACTGTTCCTTTTTCTGTAACAGTTCCACCAAAATTAGTTGATCCTACATAAACCTGTTTGGTGATAGAACCATTAACAAATGCGTTTACATGTAAGCAAAAAATCATACATGCAGTAATAAATAATACGATTAATTTTTTCATTTTTTTCACCTCTTTTTTATTTTCTTTATTTATCATAATAATATCATTTTTTTAATATTATGTCAACAGTCAGTGCAACCATTTACTTTTTTGATAGCAACAATAAAAAGAGAGATTAAATATTGATCTCTCCTGATTTAAAATAATTAAATTATTTCTTTTTCAACTTTCTTTATTCATTTACATAGGCTGCTACAATTTCAGCAATATACATTGTATGATAATCATGATCTTTATAATGAGCATTCTTGATTTCATCAGACATATCTTCTAATTTGATATCATCCTGATACATCTTCTTACATACAAATACAGCTTTAGCTTCTTCAAAAGTAGGTTGTCCTTCTACTTCTGTTACATGGAAATCAACTTCAGCAATTTTATCTAGTTCTCTTCCTGATACTCTACCTAAACGAGTTAATTGTTTTCTATAGGTATTACCATCAAACAAGCTAACTGTAAAATAATCCTGGCTATCTACAAATTCTTTTGTATATCTTGTTTGTCTGATGTATACAGTAACAGCAGGTTTCCCCCATAAAATTCCCTGCATTCCCCATGAAGCAGTCATAGTATTAACTTTACCTTCTGGATTTTTAGCAGTAATTAAATTCCATTCTTTATTGATTTCTTGAAAAGGATTATATCCTAAATCATATACACTTACTTTTTTAAACATCTTATATTCCCCCTCTGTGCTTTATTATATACTTTACATCCAGTAATTTCCATACCATCCAAATAAAGATTTCTTTTCATCAAGAGTCTTGATTTTATTTATATCTTCTAAATCCAAATTAAAATCTAATATATCGATATTTTCCTTCATTCTTTCTACTTTACTTGTCTTTGAGATTACATGAATATTATTTTGTAACAGATATTTTAAAGCAATCTGCGCACTAGTTTTATTATGCTTTGAAGCTATTTCCATTAATACCTTTTCATGAAAGATATCCTTTCTACCTTCTGTAAAAGGAGCCCATGCCTGCATCTGTACATTTAATTGTTGAAGCTTATAAAGATAATCCAATTGTGGATCATAAACATGTGATTCAATTTGAATCAAAGCTGGTCTAATCGTTGTCTTATTTAATAATTCCTGTACCTGTGTATAGCTAAAATTAGAAATTCCTATCGCTTTAGCTTTTCCTTGTTTGTAAATGTCTTCTAATGCCTGATACATGATAATAGATTCATTATATGGTTCATGAATTAATAGAAGATCCACATATTCTAATCCTAATCGATTTAAAGACTCTTCAAAGCTTTGAATCGTTTCTTCCTTACTTTTACATCTATGACTTAATTTAGTCGTGATAAAGAACTCATTTCTAGGAATATTAGAATCATGGATTGCCTGACCAACTATTTCTTCATTATCATACATTTGAGCAGTATCAAATAAACGATATCCAATTTCAATTGCTTGGTCCAGTATTTTTTTTCCTTCCTGTCCTCGAATATCCCATGTACCAAAACCAACTCGAGGCATCATAACTCCATTATTTAATTGTACGTATTCCATAATATTTAATTCCCTTCTAATAATATTATTTTACTAGAAATTAAAAAGGAAATCTACTAAAAGATTTCCTAGATTAGATTAATAATTCCTGCAATCCCAATCATAATATAGGTTGCTTTACGAATAATATCACCATTAAGCTTTTTAACTACCTTACCAGCAATAAATCCACCAATTAAAATACCAACGATTCCACATCCAATAACCATTAAATGTTCTACCCCAATAATACCATTGATAATTCTAAAGATCGTATTATATGTACAGTTAATTAAGAAGAAGGTTTGAATTGTTCCTAGATATTCATGAGTACTATGACATTGAGACATAAAGTAGATAACCATTAATGGTCCACCAATACCAAATAAACCATCACATACAGCTGAAATCATAATACATGCTACTTTAACAGGTAAGCTTAATTTCTTACGTTCTCCATTGTTGAAGAATAAGAAATAGATTGCTAATACTACTAAGAATCCACCTAATACTTTTTTCATCAGGGCTGCATTTACAAATTTAGATAAATACATTGAAGCACTACATGTGATAATATATAAGATTGCTGGTGGAACGATCTTCTTAAAATTAACATGTTTACGATAAGTAATAACCATAGTTAAGGTTAATAATAAACAAATACAGGTTGATACACCAGCTGATGTATTTACTGCAAAGAAAGAAGGTAAAGCCATCATCATAACGATACCAGCTCCAAAACCAGTTACTCCTTGCACAAGTCCAGCAATTACAGCGACTAAAGCAATAATAATTTGCATAATATAAGTTCTCCTTTTATATTTTTTTCTACATCTTTATCATAATAAATTTCTTACTATTTTGTAAAGAATATTTCTATTATTCAAATGTCATTTACAAAATTGTTGAAAAAAAGGAGAGAATTGTAAAAAGCTCTATCTAAAAAGAAAGAGCCTTAAACATCTAAATCAATAATATAATCGTATTGATCTTTTATATCAGGATCTATATGATGAGCAACCGTAATAAGAATATCACAAGGAATACTTACAATAATATTATCTATTTCTTTAGCTATATTATGATCCAATGAGGCTGTGACCTCATCTAATAAACAAATAGAACGGGAATCTAAAATAAGTCTACATAAAGCAACTCTTTCCTTTTCACCGCCAGATAATTTATTACAATTATCATTGATTCCTAATGGTAAATGATCAATTACTGTTTTTAATCCAACCTTTTCAATAACTGCAGTATAATCTATATCTCGATATAATTGGATATTATCTTTAATTGAAAGATTGAAGATATACGGATTTTGATTCATATATCCAATTATTCTGCTGATACTTCCTTCATCTATCCTTCTAATTTCTGTATCATTAATATAGATATTACCTGTATAATTTGAATATTTTTTAGTAATTAACTTTAGTAAAGTGGATTTCCCTGCACCACTTTTTCCAATAATTAAATATCTTTTTCCTTTTTTAAATTCATAACTAAAATCTTGAATAATCTGATGATGGTCAATTGTTAGTGAAACATGATCAAAAGTGATACGATCTATCGATTCAAAATTCTTTAGATATTCTAAATTAACCACCTTATTGGAATCATTCATTTCAGAAACAAGCTGATTAACTAAAGTTTTTCCTGCAATTACAAGTGTAAAGCTTCTTACGATCTCACTTACTGGACTTACTAAGGTATTAGATAATTGAACAATAGATACCATATTTCCATAAGATAGTGTTCCTTTTAATACATAATAACTACCTAATATAAATCCAACGGCACCAATAAGAGTTATAAAATAATGACTAATTTCTTCAATAAAGATATTGATAGATTCAGATTTAATTTGTAGTTTGGTTAATAGATTCGTTTTCGCAATAGAGATTTTAAAAAAGCTTTTACTCGCTTCATAATTTCTAATTACTTCTAAACCAGATAAATCATCCTGTAATCTTTCTGTTATATCCTGATGTCCTTCAGATACCTTTTTTTGAAACTTTTCAATTACTTCTCTACATACATATGGAAGTAATAAGATCACAATTATTAAAGCATAAAGCACAACGGTAATAATTACATTTAATCTTATCAAATAATAAGAAGATAAGATTATAGAAATAATTCCAGAAATCATATAAATCAAATTATCTAAATAATCAGTTTTTATGGTATTCATATCGTTGTTGAATTTAGAAATAATATTTCCCTGACAATCAACTGTTTTTAACCTATAGATGTAATCTAGATAATCAGTTTTTAAATCCTTCATTGTGTTGTTAATGAAATTAGATTTGATAATAGAAGATAAACCATTAATAAATCTAACGAATAGAATATAAAATATAACATAGATCATTAACTGTATAAACTGAGTTTTTGAATAAGCAACTGTTGAATCTACTAAATTTCCCATAATATTGGCAAAGTTTACCCATAAAATTGTAGATAATACACCAAAAGCGATAGAAAGCAATAGTCCAGCTTTATGTCTTAGAATATATTTTTTCATATTATGCAATTTTCATAAGTATCTTTTCATAACAAAACTTATACAGCTTACAATTAGTATCAGCTCTATAAAAATTACTATATTGAATATAAGAATGTACTCTACATCCTCCACCACAATAGAATTTAAAAGGACAATCCTTACATTCTTCTATTTCATTAACATGAATAGTCGAGAATTGCTGTTCTTGCTTATTGCTGCAATTATAATCTTTTTGCATAAACTTTTGTTCAATTAACTCAGAACATGGATACATTTTACCATTTGCATATAGTGCTCCTGTTCCATTCCCTAATGAACAAGCTATTTTCTTATTAGATTCTAATAATTCTTTTTCAATTTTATCTATGAAAGTGATACATATCCTTTCTTTCAACCCATTATAATATTCATCAATTATAGTGTCAAGAAAACCAATTAGCTCATCTTGTGATAAACTTAAAGAATTCAAATGATCTATTGCATTCCCATATTCTTCCAGGATTGGAAAATGAATTCCCTTTGCTCCATACTTTAAAGCTATTGATTTTACATCTTCAAATGAATTGTAGTTAAGCTTATTGATCGTAAAACTAATATCAAAAGGGATCTTATATTGGTTAAGCAATTTTATCCCATTCATTGTTTTCGAATAATCCCCTCCCTTTCTTATTTTTTTAAAAGTTGTTTGATTTCCATCCAAACTTACCTGCACCCATACCTTATATTTTACCAATGTTTCAGCAATTTCATTATTGATCAGGCTTGCATTAGTTAATAGAAATACTTCAATATGATTATCAAAGCATTCTTTTAAATACCATTCTAAATCTTGATGTAATAATGGTTCTCCACCAGTAAAAGTGATAATTTTTATATTTCTCTTGATCATATCTTGAAGAAATGCTTTAAAAATATCTCTATTCATAAAACGATTTTCTTTCATTTTACCATAAAAGCAATGAACACACTGATAATTACATGCATCTGTTAAAAATACAGTGGCTCCTAAAGAGTCATTTGTTTGTTCCTCTAAAAAAGGTGTATTTAATGTATCGTCTATTTCTTGTAGAAAAGAATTCAAATTTATAGGATCAAGATCATAATGATTACATGTTTTTATTAGTCCATTTTGAATATAAAACTTATATATATCGTATGTTTCAGTTGATAATGAAATCCAAGATGGCAATTTTGAATTAAGTAAAACGACTTTATTTTCATCTCTAAATATATTTATATCATTCATTGATATTATCTCTCTTTCTATGTTTAAAAAGGATTGATGTATTACTCAATCAATCCTTAATGAACAAAATAACTACAATGAGAACGAGAGCATCCTCTAAGTTGTACTTTATTTTTTGATTTTCTTCTAATTTCTAACATTTTCATTCTCCTAATAATACATCAATCTCTAAATCTATTATAATCATACCATTATTTGTTTTTTTTCAATTATTATTTTAGATTTTTACGTAGTATTAGTGATAAAAAAAGATACTGATTACCAGTATCTTATTTAGTCCATTCATTATCAATAGCGAAGCCATGATCCATAGGTCCACTACCCTTACCTAGATCAAGCATAGCAGCTAATGCACCAGAGATATAATCCTTAGCTCTCTTTACAGATGTATCAAGATCATACCCTTTAGCTAAGTTAGATGCAATTGCAGAGGATAATGTACATCCTGTACCATGAGTATTAGGGTTATTAATTCTCTTACCATAATACCATACATAACCACCATCTCTATATAATAAGTCATTAGCATCATTGATCTGATGACCACCCTTTAATAATACAGCACTATTATAGGTTTCAGAGATCACTTTAGCAGCATTGATCATTTCTTCTTCATTAGTAATAGTTAACCCAGATAATACTTCTGCTTCAGGAATATTTGGAGTTAATACTGTAGCTAATGGGAATAGCTTATTCTTTAATGTATCAATAGCATCATCACTAATTAATTTAGCCCCACTAGTAGCTACCATAACTGGATCTACTACAATTTTATCTGCTTTATATTCAACTAATTTTTCACTGATCACATCAATTAAATCAGTAGAAGATACCATACCGATCTTAATTGCATCTGGATAGATATCTGTAAAGATTTCATCTAACTGTTGTCCTAGTACTTCTGGAGTACAGTTCATAATTCCAATAACTCCAGTTGTGTTTTGAGCAGTTAAAGCAGTGATTGCAGACATTGCATAGACACCATTAGCCTGCATTGTTTTAATATCGGCCTGGATTCCTGCTCCACCACTTGAATCACTACCGGCAATTGTTAAAGCTGTTTTCATAGAAATAATTCCTCCCTTGTTATATTTGTTTCTTTTTCTATTTCTTCTTTATTTTCAAAGCTATCTGGATCATAAATACCTAATACCTTCCATGAAGCTTCTTTAGCTGTTTTTAGTGCATATATGCTATCATCAATTAAACAGATCTCTTCTTGCTTAAATTGTTTAAATGTAGAAGGATCATGTTTATTCTGATTAGTATAGATATGTGTAAAATATTGTTTAAGACCAAAACGATCTAAAATCGTATCTATGATCAGCTGATCATTACTAGTTAAGATATTCATCTCGATCTTATGTTGATCTAATTCATAGATCAAAGATAAGATATCCTGTTTAGGCATTACTTTACTTCTATAATAGTCATAAATATAATTCTGTATATCCAAATTAGTCAAAGATAGATCATACTGCTTATTAAGATATTTAATTCCCTCTTCTATAGAAAAGCTATTGATCTTTTCATCTAAATGATCTTCTGGTTGAATAAATAAACTAGTTAATAACGAACTAGCCATATGAGCCCAAAAAGCATTAGAATCAAGAATAACCCCATCTACATCAAATACAACTAACATACTGTATCGATCACTAATTTCTTTAACTCTTGAGTGGAAGCAACAATATCCTTTTTAGCGAAGATTGCACTGATTACTGCTACTCCTACGATTCCTGTATCCTTAAGCTTTGTAACATTCGTTTCATTGATTCCACCAATCGCTATCACAGGAATATCTACAGCCTTAGTGATTGCTAATAGGGTTTCCTTTGACATTTCAGTTACATTATCTTTAGAAGTAGTCCCAAAGACTGCACCTACTCCTAGATAATCTGCTCCATCATTTTGAGCTTTTAAAGCTTCTTCTACATTATGAGCAGATACCCCAATAATTTTATCAGGACCTAATAGTTTTCTTGCATTGGCACAAGCCATATCTTCCTGTCCTACATGTACTCCATCAGCATCCACCTTAAGACATACATCAATATTATCATTGATCACAAATGGAACATGATATTTAGCACATACAGCCTTTAATTTATAAGCTAACTCTACAAAAGAATCTTCATCTAAATGCTTTTCTCTAAGCTGGATAAAAGTAGCGCCTCCTCGAAGGGCTTCTTCTACCTGCATTTCTAATGTTTTTTCACCAGTCCATTTACTATCAGTAACCCCATATAATAATAGATCTTCTTTATTTAATTTCATACTTTTCTCCTTGTTCGATCATTCTTTTATTCATACGATAGATAGAATCAATAATCAGATTACGATAAGTACTATTACCTTCATATTCCTTTAAATGAGTTAAAGCTATTTCTCCAGCTAATCCCATCGTAATCGTTGCAGCTACTGTAGCCATAAACAAATCATGAGAAGCACCAGCAAATGAAGCTGTTAACCCTGATAATTGACAGCCAGTACCAGTAATTCTACTCATCATAGGATTACCATTATAAATACAGTAACATACATCCCCATTTGTAACTAAATCAATAGGACCAGAAACAGAAATAATACTATTCATATATTTAGCGTATCCCTTTAAAAAATTGATATGATCATCTAATGATTCTTCTTCTACTAATTCATCACTATCAATTCCCTTTTGCTTAACTTCAAAGGATGCTAAGCATTTAATTTCTGACATATTTCCTCGTATAATATCAATATGTACTTCACTCATTAATTTCTTGATTGCTTCCTGACGATATTCTGTAGCTCCTACCCCTACTGGATCTAAAACAATAGGAATCTTATTTTCATTGGCGGCTTTTCCTGCATTGATCATTGCTTCTAGCTTTAAATCACTTAACATGCCAAAGTTAAGATATAAAGCATTCGCGTTTTTAACGATTTGTGCAACTTCTTTAGGATTTTCAGCCATTACAGGATTTCCCCCACTGGCAAGAATATTATTCGCTACATCGTTGATTGTAACATAATTAGTTATACAATGAACCAAAGGACGATTCATTCTTACATAATCTATATATTTTCCAAACACATGACCACTTCCTTTATCTTTAATTATAGTCTTTCATATAAAAAAATGCACGAAAAAAAACCTGACATTAAGTCAGGTATTAGTTATAGGTTCTTACTGGTAATAGTAATTCAATTATTGAGTTATCATTTTTATTCGTAACAACAAATGGTGCCATTTCTTGAGTAAAACGAATTGTGATCTTTTCAGATGAGATTGCACGAATAGCTTCAATTAAGTATTTAGCACTAAATGAGATCACTAAATCATTTCCATCAAATAAAGCTGAAGATAAGTTTTCTTCTACAGAACCAACTTCCTGAGAGAAGGAAGATAGAATACAATTATCTTTAGATAATGATAACTTAACTACATGGTTTGTTTCTTCTTCAGCAAATAAAGAAGCACGATCAATTGCTCCAAGGAATTCTCTACTATCAATATTTAAAGTATAGTTGAATTCACTAGGAATCAATCTTGATGTATTAGGGAAAGTACCATCAATTAAACGAGTTTGAATAGTTACATTATCAAAGCAGAACAGTACTTTACGATCAGTAATATAGAAATCAATTAAACAATCATTTTCAATAATTCTTGCGACTTCTGTTAATGATTTACCTGGAATAGTGATATTGAATAGGATTCCTTCAGGTCCAGGAATAATTTTCTTAGATAAACGGTAAGAGTCAGTAGCGATACATTCGATTACATCTCCATCAGTTTTGAAGTTAACCCCTGTTAATGCTGGTCTTGTTTCTTTATCTGAAGTAGCAAAGGTTGTCTGTTCAATTACCTTTTTAAAGATCAATGAATTCATATCGAAATGTTCACCAGTTTTACTTAAATCAATTCTTGGATAATCAATTGATTTAGTTCCATTTAGATTGAATTCAGATCCAGAACCAGAGATTCTTGTTAATTGTCCATCTAAGATCTCAAAGGTTACTTCATTAGAATCAATTTTACGAACGATTTCACTGATATATCTATTAGATAAAACAACACTACCTGTTTTAATAATATCTAGTACACCTTCTTTAGCTTCAATAAATGTCTGAATTGTGATATCTGAATCACTACCTGTTAAAACTAAGCCTTGATCTAAAACTTCAAACTTAATTCCTGATAAAATAGGTAGTGGACTTTTATTAGAGACAGCTCTTGAAACCTTATTTAAGTTATTTAATAATACGGTTCTTTGAATTTTAAATTTCATATTTCTTCTCCTTTATATATTTATTTCTTATATATTTATATATTATTGTTATTATTATAGTGTGAATTCTGTGAATAAGTCTAAAAACACTCGATAAATTCAACTAAAAATAGTAAAAATAACATGTGAATCAACGGTGAATAAGTTGTGAACAAATGTGAATAACTTTTATTTGTACTTTTCTCTGATTTCTTTGATCGCTACCTTATAGTTATCATCTATCTGCATGTTCTTTTCAACCTTTTGGCAAGCTTTTAACACAGTAGCATGATTTTTCCCACCAAATTGTTTACCAATTTCCTGGAAGGTCATATCGATATCTTTTTTGATCAGATACATCGCTATTGATCTGGCTAAAGCTACTGTAGCTGTTCTATTTTTCCCTAGGATCTGAGTAGTTGTTAGATTATAGTATTTAGCGACACATTTGATAATTGTATTCGCAGTAACAGTTTCTGTTGGATGTCTAACAACATCATCTTTAAAGGAATTGTTTAAAACAAAATCCATATCAATAACTTCTTTTTTAAATAATACTGAATCAAACATGATTCTTCTTAGCTTTCCTTCCAATTCACGGATATCTTTTCCATAATTGTTAGCCATATAGTTTAATACTTCTTCATCGATCATGTTTTCATCAATATGTTGTAATTGCATTTTCTTCTTTAAAATAGCTAAAGAAGTTTCAAATTCAGGTACATCGATTCCAACCTGTAATCCTGAAACAAATCTACTGATCAATCTTTGTTGAAGATTTACAAGCTCCTGAGGTAATCTATCACTTGTGATCACGATCTGTTTATTATTATTAACTAGATTATTGAATAAATGGAAGAATTCTTCACTTGTTTTATCTTTTCCTTCCAAAAATTGAATATCATCGATCAATAATAGATCTAGAGAATTATATTTATTGTTGAAATCTGCGATTGTCCCACGATTCAGGGCATCAACATAATCATTCATATATCCATTAATGGTTGTATAATAAATTTTAGCGTTAGGTTTATATTCTAAGATTTTATTTCCTACTGCATTCAATAGATGGGTTTTTCCTAATCCTGAATTTCCAAATATAAATAATGGGTTGGTAGCAGGATTACCTGGGGTGGTAGCGACTGAATTCGCTGCAGCAGCAGCTATTCTGTTGCTTGCTCCTACTACAAAGGTATCAAAAGTAAATTCTTTGATCAGGTTGTTGTTGAATTCAACTACTTCTTCAACTACCTTTTTCTGTGATTCTCTTTCCTGTCTTTGTTGTTCAGTAATTACTCTGATTCTATATTCAGTTTCAGAAATCTCTTTGAGTTTATTTTCCAAAACGGTTAAAAAAGCCGGTTGTGTAATAACCATTACATTAAATTGTGCTGGTACTACAACGATGGCGTTATTGTCTTTTAGACTATGTAATTTAGATGTTTCAAAATAGTCTACGAACTGGGCTTCGTCTATTTTGTTTGCTTCAATTAATGTTGATTTTGTGTCATCAAGTACCTTTTTCCAGAGTCTATCTAAATTTTCCATCCTTTCACTTCCTTCTTAACTCTTAAAAAGTATCCTTATTATAATATTTTACCTAATTTTTGAAAAGAGATAAATAAAGTTTTTCACATTGTGAACAATTATTTTTCTACATCCTCTTTTTTTCACAATTTCTCCACGATATATTCACTATTTTCATCATTAATTTCCTTGAATTTACTCATATTTTTTTACTTATTCACATTTTGTGAATAACTTTAGTAACTTTGTGTGAATAATTTTATTCACATTTCACACCCTTTTGTGCAAAAAGTCCCGTTATTTTTGTGACATTTTCCTTTGTTCACAACTTATTCACAATAAATTTACTTGATTATACCGAGTAAAAATATAGTTTTTCACAATTGCGTGAAAAACTTAAAGTGAACAAATGTGAATTGTGAATAAGAAAAAATTGGAACATTATCAAAAAAGCCTGTTAATAACTTTTAACAGACTCATATTCTTGTGCAATAATGCTTTCTATAAATTGTAGCTGATAAGGGTGTGATCCCTGATCATGTTTTGACTTAAAGATTATTGTTTCATCAATAAAGTCAGGATACTCTAAGTCATTGCCGGTGATCATATAGATCTTAGGCTTTACCAGTTGTTTTTTGTTTGCTCTTATTTCCTGATAATCAAAGTAGGAACCAGTATAGGAGAAGATTATAATCAGATCGTTAGCAGAAGCATGAAAAATATAATCCATCTGTTCCTGATAGTTTATATTTGTATAGATTTGTTTTCCCTGCATTAACAGATCTGCCTGTAAGGAAAGAGCAGCTCCTTCAGCTTTTAATAAGCCAAAGGAAGCAATAGTAGAATAATGACTGATATCTTGACATAGCTTATGGATCTTATCCATATCGATAGATAATGCTACCTCATCAATACTATTTTTCACATGATTACAGTAATCGAGTAATCGTTCTTTAGATGTCATTTGATTAGATTGTTTTTCAAAATAGATATTCTGTTCGAGTAATAATTCTTTTAGCTCATTAAAATCTTGTAATCCTATTTCTTTACAGAAACGAGAGATAGAACTATTAGCTACATGACATCTTTTAGCCATTTCACTGATTCCTATATTTTGCATCTCATCTAAATGATTTAGCAGATAGCTGGCAATCTCACTATTAGTGGATCCTTTCTTCTCACTAGCAATAATACTTAAAAAAACAACAGGTAATTTTTGATAAATCATATGATTATTTTCCTCCGGCATAATCATACATTAAACGGTATTTGATATAGCTTGGATCTACTCCAAAAATCTCCATTATTTTAAAAGCAAATGGATATGGGGTTGCTGGTCCCTGAGAGGTTACGATATTCTGATCAATTTCTACTAATTGATCAGTAAAGATCCCACTAGGTAATTTTTCCTGATAATTGGTATAGCCAGTAACCTTTTTATTAGTAATAACCTTAGCTTCCTCTAAGACTGTAGTACCTGAGCATAAAGCTCCAATATATTGATTATGTTCATTAAAATATTGTACCATAGCAATTACATCAGGATTGTTTTTTAAATTCATTCCTCCTGGTCTACCACCTGGTAAAACTATCATATCATAATTTTTGATTTCATCGTTAAAGAATTGATCAGCTTTAACATACATTCCATGCATTCCTTTAACGTATTCTTCTTGATTAAAGCTAAAGGTTGTACATTCGATTTCTGCTCTTCTTAATAAATCTACAATTGTAAGAGTTTCTCCCTCTTCATATCCTTCTGCCATTAATACTGCAACTTTAGCCATTTTATTCATCCTCCTTTACATCAAAGGCATTAAAATATACCATTCTCTTTTTTACTGCTAAAGAGTCCCCACCTAATACATCAACTAGCTTATATGCAAAAGCATAGCATGTAGCTGGTCCTCTAGATGTAATTAGATTACCATCAATAACAACCTTTTCATCTACAAAGGTTCCCATTGAGATCTTTTCTTCATATCCTCTATAAGCTGTCCATTTCTTTCCTTCCAGTACTCCTGCTTTTTCTAATACAATAGGTGCTGCACAGATTGCTGTTACATATTTTCCTGCTTTATACATATCCTGTAAAATAGATAATAGTAATGGACTCTTGCACATTTCATCTACTCCACCATATCCACCAGGTAAAATAATCATATCGTAATCTTTAATACTTTCATTTAATACCTGATCGCACATGATTGTGATATGATGTCCTCCTGTAATTGTTTTTTCTAAACCTACTAAATCGCAGGTAAAATTAGCTCTTCTGATAATATCTGCAATAGTAAGGACTTCTCCTTCTTCTACACCATTGCCTAAAATAATTGCTGTTTTTTTCATGTATTTGTCCTCCTGAAAATATTCTAAATAAACCTGATCAAATAAAAAAGTGATTTCCAGAATCAAGAAATTCAAATGCCAGTTAACGAAGATAGGTTATTAGTAAATTTTTATTATCTTATATACCCAAAAAATATCTTATACATATATAAATTATTCTCTTAATAATTTAATAAGTGCATAAATAGTAACTTTTTAATATCATATTATTGATTTTTTTCTGTTATATTACTTGTAAAGAAACCGGGTTCTTATTATAATGAAGGAGATTTAAATACTTATGAAAAAAATAATGAGCAAAATCAATTTAGTTTTTCTTTCTTTATGTATGGCTGTTTCACTAGTAACAGTGAATACACAAGCAAAAGGAAAAAGCAAAAATAACAATGTAAGATATTCTATAAGTCAAAAGGAAATTAATGAATCACATGATTATTTGGTTCATGAAAATAACGAATTAAAAGTAAAAGTCGATGATGAGATTTATGATGATTTATATCAAAATTACCAGAATTGTTTTGATAATGTCGTATATAAAGAAGAAAAGAGTAATGTAAATTCTAGCTTAGATTCCTACTTTAATAATGTAGATGAGTATAATGATAGTTCTACCTCTTTTATGATTGATGAATTACAGTATACGATCGAGGCATTTACGGATCAAAATGGGAATAAAACAGTAAGGATCTATTCTGAAAATTATGAAGAAATGTCTTATTTATATTTAACTGATACATCTTTTACATACAAAGATCTATATTATGATTCTGTATCTGATGAGTATCAGGGTCATCAAATTACGATTTATGATGATATGAACCAGGAAGCAGATTACGCTTTTATTATGCAATCATGGAGTAATAAGGCTTCAACGAGTTCTATTTATGGACCAATTTATTGGTATCAGAAAGATACATCTAATTCTAATAAGGTTAGAGTATCTTATAACGGTACGATATATCAGATCAATAATATTCAGGCAAATACCACAGTTTCGAATTACTGGAGTAATTTCAATACACAAATGACAAGCTGTGCTTCTAATTTTACTAAGGGAATGAACGCATTTAAAACAGCAGCTACTAACGGTTTTTTGGCAATTTTAACCAGCCTTGTAGCTAAATACTTTTCGTCTGCTCAGCTAACTCAAGCAACAGCGTGGCTGATCTCTTATTTTGCTAGTGTCACATTAGAAAATGCAACTAATGGTATTAACTATCTATGGAA
>R17__coassemble_189_pt1 | contig 44963 bp, 41 predicted proteins | sample R17__metabat2_high_PE_012 | metagenome-assembled genome bin R17 | reverse complement strand
GAATCACAAAAGAAGAATATCAATCTTTATTAGATATGTAATCAATGAAATATCCAAATGACTAGGAATCAACGTAAGATTTCTAGTCTTTTTATTTCAAAAACAGTTAATTGTAGGTAATTTAGTTGTTGACAAATAACTTGTGAAGTGTCATAATCACATTGTTAGTTTAAACTAACTAACAACGTTAGTTAACTGATAAGATTGAAGAAAGGAGATTACAAAATGAAATCAATCAAAAAATTATTAACTGGATTAGTATGTTCATTTATGGTATTAGGATGCTTAACAGCTGTAAAAGCTGATGAAGTTAAATATGTAACAATGAATGTACCTTTTGCAGATTTCTATGCAGCAGAAGGAATCAGTGCTGGACAAATGGAAACAGATGCAGTTTCTACAGCAACTACTTCTAAATCTACAAGTGCTACATTAGCACCAAATACTTACAACGATGGAACTGTTATGTTAGGTGTTAAATGTGTAGTAGCTATGGATGAAGCTACATATGCAACAATGAGTGAAACAAAGGGAGAAGATCCTTCAGCTTCTTATTATTTTGAAGACTATGAAGGAACTCCTGCAGCTTATAAAACTTTAACTTTAACTGAAGATGGAGCTAAATCATTTGGTCCTTATACAGGAGAAGCAAAAGATGCTTCATGTATCTCAGTAACTGAATATACAACAACTGGTGGATATGGTGATTACCAGATCACATTAGATGGTGTATTAACTGCAGGTACAATCAATGGTGAAGAAACATCTATTATGGGTGTTGTTATGAGCACAACTGATGGTATGAACTATGCTATGTACCAATTAAATAACTTATGGGTTGGTACTCGTGTAACTAATGCAGAACTTGCTTGGTCTGTTGTTGGTGGACAAAACTTAAAGAAAAATCACAATAGTTCAACTGAATTATTCTTCCAATATGATATGAATGGTAAGACAGTAAGCAATATTAAATTATTAACTACTAATGGTATCTATAATATTTCAACTAACTTAGTATTAGATCCATATTATATAGGTAGTGAAACAGTTACTGCTGAAATCACTGATCCTACTACATTAGCTATTTCTGTTCCTTCAGCATTAGAAGATCCTACTGTTACAGTAACTTATAAAGTTGGTAGAGCTTCTACTACTGTAGTAAGTGGTGTTTCTATTGTTGATGGTAAAGTAACTTTAGCAGATTTACCAGAAACTGAAACAAGCTATACGGTTACAGTAAGCAGTTCTAACTATGCACCAATTCAGGTAACTGTTACATATGGTACTCCTGCACTTGATTTAGCTAAAGCTAATTTAACTTCATTAATTGAAGAAGGTGAAGCTTTAGTAGAAGCAGATGCTACAAATACAATTTTAGCTGCTCATGTACAAGAAGGTAAAGATTTATTAGCTAAAGAAGATGTAACTACTGATGAAATCAATGAATTAGTTGGTGAATTAGAAGAATTAATCGCTGAAGCTAAGAATAAAGCAGAAACTGAAGAACCAGAAGAACCAGTTACTCCTGAAGATCCTGAAACTCCAGTAACTCCAGATGAAGAAACAACAACACCTGATGAAGGTGATTCTACAGATGAAACTACAACTCCTAACACTGGTTTATATGCTAATGCATCATTTGGTGTAGTAGCTATGTTAGCTGCAGCAGTAGCATTTGTTGAATTAAAGAAAAGAAAATAATTAAAACTTTTCCAAGCTCTTAGGTTAAACTAAGGGCTTTTTTGTTGTAAGAGAAATGCTTATGTCTACTGAAAAGTAAAATAGTTATAATCAAGAGAGTTGAGTAAACTCTCTTTTTTCTTTATAATTAAGATATTAAGAGGTGGAAATATGAAGATTATAACTATAATGGAGGATCGTATCCATGATCCTGCTTATATATATGAGCATGGCTTAAGCTTTTATATAGAAACAAAACATCATAAAATACTAATGGATACAGGACAAAGTAAAAATACCTGGATCAATGCTAGAAGACTGGGAATCAATTTAGAGGATATAGATACAGTAGTGATCTCTCATGGACATTATGATCATGCTGGTGGATTATTGAGCTTTTGTAAGATCAATTCTAAGGCAAGGATCTATTTAAATAGGAATGCTATTTATGATTATTACCACTATAAAAATAATGAAGAAAAATATATTGGTATAGACCATAGAATCGAACAATTACCACAGGTTACTTATATTGAGCATAATACTCAAATAGATGAAGAATTATCTATTTATACAAATATTCAGGGGAGAAGACTATGGCCACAGGGGAATACTACTTTACATAAAAGAGTAGAAAATGAATATATACAGGATCTTTTTGATCATGAACAATGTTTAGTTATTCATGAAAATAATAAGTATGTATTACTATCAGGCTGTGCTCATAATGGAATATTGAATATTCTAGATCGTTTTAAGGAAATCTATGGTACTACTCCTGATCTTGTATTAAGTGGTTTCCATATGTTAAAATCACAGGGATATACTTTACAGGATCAGGAGGATATACTTACAACAGCTAATGAATTAAAAAATATGAATACGATCTTTTATACAGGACATTGTACAGGTATAGAACCATATGAAATGATGAAGAAGGTTATGAAGGATCAGCTTCATTATATGTATATTGGAGAACAAATAGATGTTTGTGAATAGCTTTACCTGTATAAGAGATCAGTTCATTATAAGAGGAAAAGAATATCGTAATCAGGGAGATCATTTACCCATTATGATCATATCTCATGGTTTTATGGCTAATATGTCTATGTGTAAAAAGTATGCTAAGCTATTAGCTGATAAAGGCTATGCCTGTTATATCTTTGATTTTAACGGGGGAGGTTTATTAAGTAAAAGCAGTGGTAAAAGCAAGAATATGTCTGTATTAACTGAAGTAGAGGATTTAAAGGCTGTGATTCAATATACTCTATCATTAGCTTATACAAGTGATTCCATTACTTTAATGGGATGCAGCCAGGGAGGCTTTGTATCAGCTCTAACAGCTTCACAGGTTCATATTGATAAACTGATATTGTTTTATCCTGCTTTATGTATTCCAGATGATGCCAGAAATGGGCATATGATGTTTGCTCGATTTGATCCCTTAAAGATTCCTGATCAGATTAATTGTGGACCGATGAAGCTAGGTAAATGTTACGTAGAGGATGTGATCACAATGGATCCCTATCAGGAAATAAGAAAATATAAAGGACCAGTATTAATTGTTCATGGAAGTGAAGATAAAATAGTAGGTATCCAATATGCAATTGAAGCAAATAAGGTATATAATAATAGTATATTGAAAATCATCAAAGCAGGACATATGTTTAATAAGAAACAGGATCTTCCTGCTATGAAATATGTTTATGAATTTTTGGAGGTATAAGATGAAAAAGAAAGGATTAAGAATTACATTTAATGCACCTGTTACATTAACCTTTGGTTTTTTATGTGTAGTAGTATTTTTAATTAATCTATTTACTGATGGTTATAGTAATCAGCTATTATTTATTACTTATCATAGCTCTTTATATGATCCATTAACCTATGTAAGATTCTTTACTCATGTATTAGGTCACTCTTCATGGTCCCATTTAATTGGAAATATGTCCTATATTCTATTGTTAGGACCTTTACTAGAAGAAAAATATGGTTCTCATGTGATGATATGGGTCATTGCTTTAACTGGATTAGTTACTGGGGTATTTAACTACTTTTTATTCCCTTATTCAGGGTTACTTGGGGCTAGTGGAGTAGTCTTTGCGTTAATTCTATTATCATCGATTACATCGGTAAAAAACGGTGAAATTCCCTTAACCTTTATTCTGGTAGTTATTGTATTCCTTGGTCAGCAGATCTATGATGGTTTATTTGTTGCTGATAATATTTCTCAATTCGGTCATATTGTTGGGGGTATTGTAGGTTCAGCAGTAGGCTTTAGTATTTCTCATCAAAGGTAAAATCAATGTTTATAATTCTATTATTGATTATTTTATGTATACTGTTCATTGATCTTGCTGGTAAAAGAAATTATAAGGATAATGCTTCATATCTTATTATTTTAGGATTTGCTTTAAAAGACGATCAGATTCAGCCCATGCTGATCGAACGCTTAAATAAAGCAATAGATTATTTACATGATCATGTAGATACGATCGTTATCGTAACAGGTGGAATCACTAAAAATAATTCAGTTAGTGAAGCTAAGGTAATGAAGGATTACCTGTTAGCTCATCAGATTACTAACACAATTATTCAGGAAGATCAATCTTTAGATACCTATGAGAATCTTAAAAATTCAAAAGAAAATATCCATGGAGAAGGAATATTAATTACGAATCAGTTTCATATGCTAAGAGCATTACGCATAGCGAATAAAGCTGGTTATACTCATATTCATGGACTATCTGCAAAGAATGGTAAAGGTAGGATCTATTGTTTACTAAGAGAACTATTAGCCTGGATCATCTGTGGAGCTAAAGGACAATTATAAAAGGAACTTTCGTTCCTTTTAATTTTGTCCACTGAATCTAAAGTCTATAGGTGGTTCTTTTCCCATTAAATGCTTTACAAAGTAATCAAATCTACGTTTCATAAAGTAGACATTTCCCGGGCAATTATGATCTGTATCAGGTAATACCATTAAATCTACTGTTTTATTCGCCTGATTAAAGTATTGGATCATTCTAAAGGTCTGTGAAGGATGAACATTATCATCTAATAAACCATGACATAATAATAAATGTCCCTTTAAATTATTTACTAATTGAGCAGAATCCTGAGCTAAATATACATCCTTTTCATATGGACCATGATATCTAAATGCCCATGTCGCATTATAGATCTGATTATCATGATCACCAGCAGAGCTTACAGCTACCTTAAAGAAATCAGGATATTCTAACATTGCTCTAGTAGACATATAGCCCCCAGCACTATTTCCCCAGATTCCTACTCTATCAAGATCTATTCCCTTATATTCCTGAGCTAGTTTAGTAATAAATGGCTGATGATCACATAAACCATTTAAACCATGTAGATTTTTATAAGAATAATCATGCATTTTTTTACCACGATCAGGAGTACCTCTACCATCGATTATTACTCCAATAAAACCTAAAGCGGCAAAGGCTTCTAATCCTCCATAAGCTTCTCTTCCTGGAATATCACCCCAGGCAGTAAATTTTTTAGGTGTATTGATCGTTTGTGGTCCCCCATAACAATAATCAATAACAGGATATTTTTTATTTTCATTATAGTTGTGTGGAAGAATAATACATCCATATAATGTCATACCATCTTCTAAAGTGATCTTAGTACGCTTAGGTAAAATATATCCAGCTTTTAATAGCTTAGCTATATTAGCTTCTAATAAGATTTCCCCTTCTCTTCCATCTAAATAACCTAATTTAGTAACAGGAGCACAGTCACATCTAGAATAAGTATCTACATATACTCCTTTTTCAATATTTAGAGTAATAGAGTGCATAGCATCTTCCTTTGTATATACCTTAAAATCTGTACCATCAAACTTAATGGAACATAGTGCACCATAATATGGATCAGACATTTCCTTTAAACAAGAACCCATAAAATAAACAATTCCGTTTTCTTCATCCACTCCTAATAAAGTAGAAACATGATAATCATCTGTTGTTAGTTTTTTGATCAAGTCTTTCTTTTCAAAGTCATAAATATAAATATCTCCAAGATCGACCTGTTTACTTACCCAGATTGCCTGTTTTTGATTCTTTAAAACATAAATACCATACCCAAAATCAGGTCTCATAAAACCGTGAATAGTCATTTCCTGGAAGAAGGTATCTGTTTCTTCACTTCCCCATTCTACCACCTTAAAATCATCTAAGGAAACATGGTTTAAAGTCTTTTTCTTATAGTATTTATCCCCTTCCACAAAGATAAATCCATTATTATCCTGATCCCATTTAACAGCATGGAATAAAGCTCCCCATTCATTGATATAGAAAGGTTCCTTATCTAATTCTCTAATTGTTTTCTTTTCCACATCTATTATTGCTAACTGATTCAATTCATCACTATCCTTTTCAAAAGGAAAATAATCATGATAAACATAATCCTTTGGATGCATAGGAACCTTTGGATCTTCATTATTAAATACCTGAGTAACTGTTAAGGTACCAATATTCTTAGGTAAGGTAATATTCACAATAGCCTTTTTACTATCACTTGACCAGACAATAGAAGTAGGCATATTTCTTTTCTTATAACGATCAAAAGCTCTTCTAAAATAAGTTCCATATAGCTTATCTTCACTACCATCATTAGTAAGAGGATATTCCAGATCCTTCTTATAATCCTTAAGAATTAAATTATAATGATCAGCATATAGACCATATCTGCCATCAGGTGATACATTAGGAATAGTTTTAAATTCATCATACGGTATTTCCTTTTTAGGCAATTCTCTAATTTTTCTTCTTGTGATTTTTCCACTAGAAAGATTCTTTACAAGATTTCTTTCCTTGATCTCACCTTTATAAAAATACTGTTCCCTGATAATTACTTCATCCCCTTTAAAGGTTACAACAGGATCTAGATTAGTTACTAATTTCTTTGCATTATAGGGCATAACCTTCTCAGCTGCCTGATACTTTTTATACATAACAAAACCTCCTCAATACCTTATTATTATACAAAAAAACAGACTAAATAGATAGAATAAAATGCTCGTTATAATTATTAAAACAAGAGAAAATATGTTATAATGGGGAAGGTGATGTAAATATGGATAAGAGACAAAGAATCAATGAACTAGTAACACAATTAAATGAAGCTGCAAAGGCTTATTATACAACATCTACAGAAATCATGACTAACCTTGAATATGATGCCTTATATGATGAGTTAATACAATTAGAAGAAGAAACAGGAATTATTATGTCTTCTTCCCCTACTCAAAGAGTTGGATATGAGGTTCAATCAGAATTACCAAAAGTTACTCATGCTTCTCCTATGTTATCTTTAGATAAGACTAAAGACCGTGAAGCATTAAGAGCCTGGCTGGAGGTACATGAAGGGGTATTAAGCTGGAAATTAGATGGATTAACTATTGTATTGACATACAATAACGGAGAATTAGTTCAGGCAGTAACAAGAGGAAATGGGGAGGTTGGAGAATTAATTACTAATAATGCTAGAGTATTTGCCAATATTCCCTTAAGAATTCAATATAAAGGTGAACTGGTAGTAAGAGGGGAAGCTATTATTACCTATAAGGATTTTGAAAGAATCAATAATGAAATAGAATTGGAAAGTGAAAAGTATAAAAACCCAAGAAATCTATGTTCTGGTTCTGTTAGACAATTAAATAATCGAATTACTAAGGAAAGAAATGTTAGATTTATCGCTTTTAATCTGGTAAGTACAGAGGTAGAGATCAATAGTGTTATGGAACGCTTTGCCTATCTTGAACAGCAGGGCTTTGAGGTAGTGGAACATAAGCTGGTTAGTCCTGGTAATATTTTAGATACAATTGAATATTTTGCTCAATCAATTGAGAATAATCCATATCCTAGTGATGGATTGGTATTAACCTATGAGGATGTAGCCTATGGGATCTCTCTAGGTAGAACAGCTAAGTTCCCTAGACATTCAATTGCTTTTAAATGGCAGGATGAACAGAAGGAAACGGTTATTAAGGAAATTGAATGGTCTGCCAGCAGAACAGGATTAATTAATCCTGTAGCGATCTTTGAACCAGTGGAACTAGAGGGTACTACAGTATCTAGAGCTTCTTTACATAATGTTTCTATTGTAGAGAATATGAAGATAGGAATTGGGGATCATGTATTAGTTTATAAAGCAAATATGATTATTCCACAGATCTCTGATAATCTAACGAAATCAGGTAATTTATTGATTCCTGCTATTTGTCCAGTATGTGGTGGAAAGACGGAAGTAAGAGACGATAATGGGGTTAAAACTTTATATTGTACAAATAATAATTGTCAGGCTAAGCATTTAAAGAAGTTTGCTCACTTTGTAAGTAGAGATGCCATCAATATTGATGGTTTATCAGAAGCTACCTTAGAAAAATTTATTGATTTAGGATATATCAAGGAATTTGTAGATCTATTTAATTTAAGTAAATATAAGCTAAGAATCGAATCCCTAGAAGGCTTTGGAGAAAAGTCCTATAATAATCTTATTACGGCAATAGAAAAAGCACGACATACAACAGCAGTAAGATTCTTATATTCTTTAGGTATTCCAAATATTGGTTTAGCGAACGCTAAATTGATCGTAGCTCATTATAAAGGAGATCTATCCTCAATAATTGAAGCTAAAGAAGATGAATTGATCATGATCGATGGAATTGGAGATATAATGGCACAGGGTTATGTATCCTATATGACTGATCAAGAAAATAGAAGAATCATCAAAGATCTTTTAATGGTATTAGATATTGAAGCTTATCAGGCTAGTACAAGTGAACAGATCCTTTCGGGAATTACATTCTGTATTACAGGTGCAGTGCATTACTATGCAAATAGAGATGCATTTAAAGCAGTAGTAGAATCCTTAGGTGGAAAGGTAACAGGATCCGTATCAAAGAAAACAAACTATTTAGTTAATAATGATATTGCTTCTACTTCAGGAAAGAACAAGAAAGCAAAGGATCTTAATATTCCAATTATCACAGAAGATCAATTTGTTGATTGGGTAGAAAAAGGTAAAAAAATAGGTAGTGAATAATCACTACTTATTTTACTATATGACATCTTTCAATAAGTCTAATAAAGTCAAAAATAGCTTTATTAGGCTTTTTTGCGTAAAGTAAACCATAGGGGATCTTATAGTCTACTAGTAAAGGAATATTATTAAACATAGGATGAACATGATCCCAACAGCTTAAACTCAATAAAAGATCATTTTCTTTTTCTGCTTTATTAAAGGTTTCAAGATCATAGTTATCATCTGTAGCTTTTAATATAATAGTGGGATGTTTTTCTTCTATTTCTTGTCTTAATAAATTATTTTGTTTAGAGGTTCCCTGTTCCATCATTAATAGGCTATAGCCATGAAGATCCTCTAAGCTTAATTGCTTTCGATAAGCTAAGGGATGATTAAGAGGGACTGCTATTGTAAAGGTATAGTAGCCTAATAGAAGAAAACTGCAGTGATCTAACCATTTAGATGAATCACATGCACCAACAATAATATCGATCTCTTTTCCTAGATGATCTAATACATCATAAATTTGAAAATGATTATCATTAAATGGGATGATCTGAATCTTGTAGCCATAATCATAGCCTAGTTCATGATAAGCTTCAATAAAAGGACGATATGGATTTAAAGAGGATGAACCTATTTTTAGTGTATGATCCTTTAAATCCTTGATTTCTTTTATTTTTTCTTTGATCTCTGTATCAAGCTCAAGCAATTTCTTACATTCCTCTAAGACCAGTTTACCATAATCAGTTAAACTGATTCCATGATTGGTACGAATCAATAGCTCTGCTCCATAATAGTCTTCAAGATAATCAATTTGTTTCTTTACCCCAGCAGGGGTTAAATATAATTCTTTTGATGCTTTTGTAAATGAACCTAGTTCACATACTTTTATAAAGGTATATACTTCTGTTGATATCATATTTGTATTAACTCCTAGTAAATACATTTTAACGCATTTAAAATTCCTTGTCAAACAGGAGTCATTTATAATAAAGATATAGAAGAAAAGGAGATTATAAAGATGTTAGGAAAATTAGGTTTTGGTTTAATGAGATTACCAGTTAAATCTGGTCCAACTGATATTGATCAGGAACAATTAAATGCAATGGTAGACTTATTTCTAGAAAGAGGATTTACTTATTTTGATACAAGCTTTGTATACCATAATGGTGAAAGTGAAAATGCTATTAGAAGAGCATTAGTAGAAAGACATGATCGTAATAGCTTTACATTAGCTAGTAAGCTTCCAGCTTTCGCTATTACAGAAGAAAAAGATATGGAACCAACTTTTGAATTACAATTAAAGAAATGTGGAGTAGAATATTTTGATTATTATTTACTTCATAATATGAAGAGAACTATGTATGATACAAATGCAAAGACATGTAAAATGTTTGAATACTTAAAGAAATGGAAGGAAGAAGGAAAAATCAGACATATCGGTTTCTCTTTCCATGATTCAGCTTCAGTATTAGATACTATTTTAACTGAACATCCTGAAATTGAATTTGTACAGATCGCTTATAACTATTTAGATAAGGATGCTGAACTTTTACAGGCTCAGGCATGTTACGATGTAATCGTAAAACATGGTCGTAAGGTAGTTGTTATGGAACCAGTTAAGGGTGGTGCTTTAGCTGCTTTACCAGAAAAATCATTGGCTAGATTTGCTGCTTTAAATAATGGATCTGCAGCTTCTTATGCTATCCGTTGGACAAATAGAGAAGAAGTAATTGCTACTTTATCTGGTATGTCTACATTAGCTCAGGTTGAAGATAATACTTCTTATATGATGGATTTCAAACCAATTACGCAAGAAGAACAGAAGGTAATTGATGAAGTTGTTCAGGATATTAAAGATACTTATGTAGTAAAAGGAAATATGGATGTATTAAAAGAAATCTCTATGGGATTATTTGCTGCAGTTGAAGGATATAATAACTGTATGGTACAGCCTAATCCATACTTTGCTGCTGAATTAAACTATTATAAGTCTTATAAATTAGGGGTAGATCGTTTCTATGAAACAGCTGATTTATCTAAGTATAATGAAGCCTTTGGTGGAGATGTAAATGCCATTAGAGATACTGCTATTGAATTCCATGTAAAGAATACTTTCTAATTTTATATATTTATAAATTGTAATCATAAAATCCTATAAAGTATCCCCCATTGAAGGGTGGATACTTTTTATTTTGCTTTATTTAGTTAGTTATTGTATACTAAGTTAGGTGATGAAAATGAAAAAAGTAGGAATAGACCTAGGAAATTCATCTATACAATATATTGTATTGGATGAGAATAATAAAATAATAGAGAAACGATCAGTTATGCATCATCATAAAATAAGAGAATGCTTAATAGATCTGATCGATATAAAGGAAGAGGTTAAATTAGGAATTACTGGATCTTTAGCTGATATGTTAAATCTTAAGGAGGCCTATTATACGGATAGTGAAGTATTATTAGATTCTTTAGATACAGTCAATAGTATTATTTCTTTAGGGGCACAGAAGACCTATTATATTGAAAAAGGTCCAAATGGGGCTAAGGTATATAAAAATAATAACTGTTCAAGTGGGACTGGATCATTCTTTGAGGAACAGGCAGGAAGACTGGGAATAGAATTAGAAGAGATCTCTAAGGAAATCAGTAAAGCTACAAAGATCCCCCATATTGCAGGAAGATGTTCAGTATTTTCTAAGACTGATATTATTCATCATATGCAGGAAGGTACTTCTACTCCAGATCTTTTAAATGGGTTAGCCTATGCCATGGTAAGAAACTTTAGAATGAGTGTAGTAAAGGAAGCGCATTTATTTACACCTGTTTTGTTATGTGGTGGAGTAATGAAAAATAAAGGGGTCGTACAGGCAATTATTGATTTATTTCATTTACAGGAACAGGATTATATCCTGCAGGATGATTTTGAATATATAGAAGCCATCAATGCAGCTAAAAGAGCATCCTTTAAGATCGATGGAAAAACATTAAGAGAAAAGATATTGGATACAAAAGAAACAAATGATACTAGTAAGCTTCCCCCATTATTTATGTATGCTTCAATATATCCTGTAGAATATACGATTCATCCATTAGAAAAAGGGAAATATAGATTAGGAATTGATATTGGCTCTACAAGTATCAATCTTGTTTTGATCAATGAAAGAAAAGAAGTCTGTTATATCAGTTATGTAAGAAATGAAGGAAAACCATATCAGATCGTTCAAAGAGAAATGGAAATAATGAAAAAGAAAATGGATGATACGATGGAAATCATCTCTATATCTGTAACAGGATCAGGAAGAGAATATATCGCTCAAAAGATCAACGCTACAACAGTGATCAATGAAATATCTGCCCAATGTAAAGGATCTCTATATTCTGATTCATCTATTGATACGATCTTTGAAATAGGTGGACAGGATTCTAAATATATGTCGATCAAGGATCAAAAGATGCATGACTTTGAAATGAATAAGGTATGTGCAGCAGGTACAGGAGCATTCTTAGAAGAAATGATCAGAAAGCTTGGGGTTTCCATGAGTGAATTTATGGAGCTTGCTATGCAATCCAAACATCCTGTAGAATTAGGTTCCAGATGTACTGTATTTATTGAATCCTCTATTTCCTTAGCAATGGCTAGAGGGGAAAAAATGGAAGATATCTGTGCAGGCTTAGCCTATGCAATTGCTTCAAATTACTTATATAGAGTTGTAAATAGTAAAGCTATTGGAGAGCATATTGCAATGCAGGGAGGAATTGCTTTTAATAGACCAGTTGTAGCTGCTTTTCAGGCTTTAACTCAAAAAAAGATTCATGTAAGTGACTATTTCTCAGTAACGGGAGCTTTAGGAGCAGCTTTATTAGCTGCTAAGAAAACGGATTTAGTCTTTGATCATAAAAACAATCAAAGATTAAATAAGCAGTTAAGAGAGAATACATTACAGGGATATTTAAAGGATTATACAAAACCAGATGGAAAGAAAAAGATAATAGGAATTCCTAGAGCGATCTTTCTCTATAAGATGTTTCCACTATTTAGAGGGATGTTCACAAAATTAGGTTATGATGTATTATTATCCCCTGTTACAGATGAATCTATTGTAGCTTTATCTCAGAAGTATTGTATTGCGGAAACCTGTTATCCTATTAAACTGATTTATGGACATATTGCCTGGTTATTGGAACAGGGAGTAGATTATATCATTCTACCAAGAATGCATACGATCAGACATAAAGGTTCTAAAGCAAGAAAGGATTATGCTTGTATGTATATGCAGACAAGTCCATTGATCATGAAACAGGCATTTCATTTTAAAGAAAGAGGGGTAACACTATTATCTCCAGCTTTATCTTTAAATCTAGGAAAGAAGTTTATGATCAATAGTATTTTATCTATGGCTGATAGTTTGAAGATACCTAAGCCTAAAATGATTCCTGCTGTTTTATCTGGCTTAAAGGAATTTATGAATTATTCTGATACTCTAGAAGCATTAGGAAAAGAATATATGGAAGGAGATGAACCAACCTTTGTAATTGTCACAAGAACCTATAATGTTGCAGATCCTATCTTAAATATGGGAATTGAGGAACATCTTGATAAGATGGGATGTAGAGTAATCAGACTAGAACATCTAGAAGCAAGCTATATGAAGGTTCAACATGTTCATGAAGATCTCTGCTGGCCTTTTGGTCAACATATTTTAACAGGGTTGAATATTATTCAAAAGCATCCTAATTTCTATCCAATCTATATCACAAATCACGGATGTGGACCTGATACTGCAATTCAGCACTTTTTAAAGAATGAACTAAATGGAAGAGAATACCTGCATTTAGAAGTAGATGAACATAGCTCTAAGGTGGGAATTATCACTCGTATTGAAGCTTTCCTTTATTCTCTAGAAAAACAGAAGATCAAAGAAGAAAAGGAAAAAGAAGAAATAGAATATGAGGTTACATTGATTCCTGATCTAGGGATCTATACAAAGATCATAAAGGATAGAGTGAAGGGAAAGGTAGAAGTAATTCCATCCTTACAGGAACATCATAATTTTAATTATGCACTAAATAAAGAATATTATTCTTTATTAGTATGTATGGAGGAGCTTCTTGATCATGTTAGCTTGAATACGAAATATCGATTACTATATCCAATCAATGAAGGATCAGAGGTAGATCATCAGTATGGTCATTTACTTGAAGAAGAATTATGCAATCGTGGCTATAAAGTAAAGCTAGAATCCTTCTATTTAGAAGATCTAATCAATCGTGAGGATTATCTATCTTTATTTAAAGAAATGATGGACATTGAAACTAAGCAAAAAGGAGAGATAATGGTTATAGGTGAACCTTATGCAATATATATGCCTTCTATCTGTGATGCAGGTTTAAAGGAATGGAAGCAAGACTATGTAAGAATGCCTTTATCTGAAGCTTTGATCTTTGAATATATGCAAAGCTATACCAGAATTGATTCAAAACGATTAAATGAACTGATCACTTTACATGATCAATATTCCAATTCAATCTATAGTAATTTATATGATTTAAAAGAAGCAATCGAGGGAAAACTGGATATAGGAATTGGAAACTTTATACGTTACCGTTTATCTAAGATATTATGTGCAAAGAATAAAGGTGTGATTTTAATGCATAGTGCAGAGGAGAACAGTGCGATTATTCTTAATTTGTTAATAGAAGCATATAGTAAGGATATTCATATTCCATATATTTCCTTTGATCTTGATCATGAGCATCCTATAAAAGAAGAGGATCTAAAACTATTCGAATACTATTTAAAAAAGTCAGCTGATTAGCTGACTTTCGTTTATTTAGATAGATCTTCACCATTAGAAGCAATAACCTTCTTATACCAGAAGAATGAATCCTTTCTAGATCTAGACATATCTCCAGTACCATCGTCATGTTTATTAACATAAATAAATCCATAACGTTTTCTCATTTCACCAGTACCTGCAGATACTACATCGATACATCCCCAAGTAGTATAACCAATTAAGTCTACATGATTATCGATTGCTTCAGACATAGCTTTAATATGTGGAATATAGTAATCAATTCTATAACCATCATGGATAGAACCATCTTCTTCAACTGTATCAAATGCACCTAAACCATTTTCTACTACCATTAATGGTCTTCTATAACGATCATAGATTTTTTCTAGTGTATAAGTTAAACCAGTAGGGTCAACTGCCCATCCCCAATCAGAATATACTAAATGTGGGTTTCTTACCCCAAATGTAAAGTTTCCACTTACCATATCATCAGATTGATGAGTTGTAATATTCATTGACATATAGTAAGAGAATGTAAACATATCTACTGTACCTTCTTTTAAGATCTTCTTATCTTCATCAGTATAGTCTAATACGATATGATATTGATCCCAGATACGTTTAGCTGAAGGTCCATAATCCCCAAAGCATTGTACGTCACCACAATAGTAAACTGATTTTTGCCATGCATGTTCAGTAGCTAATACATCAGCTGGATCACATGTATGAGGATATTGTGTAGGTAAGGATAACATACATCCCATCATATAATCTGGGTTAATTTCATGAGCCATCTTTACAGTAATTGCTGAAGCTACAAATTGATAATGTAAATGAGTAGCTGCCTTCTGGAAATCAGCATCACTAGCTGGTGCCATCATTCCTAAGAATGAAATAGTATTATTAATTTCATTGAATGTTAACCAGTATTTTACTAATCCATTGTATTCAGTTAAAACAGTTCTTGCATAACGTTCAAAATATTTAACGTAATCACGATGTTGCCAGTCACCATATTTTTCTACTAAGTATAATGGTGTATCAAAGTGCCAAATTGTTACTAATGGTTCAATACCATATTTCTTTAATTCAGTAAATACATTACGATAGAATTCTACACCTTCCTGATTTGGTGTTTCTTCTACTCCTGTTGGATATAGTCTTGACCATGAAATAGACATTCTGAACATTTTAAATCCCATTTCAGCGAATAAAGCAATATCTTCTTTATAGTGATGATAGAAGTCTGTTGCTTCATGGTTTGGATATAATTCACCATCTAATACAGCATAATGTGCTCCTTCTTCAGGTAATGAATCATCACAAGGTGTTTGTGGTGTTTTGTGTGGATTACCGTCCTTATCGATCCAAGTAACCATACGTGGAGAGTTTACACTACCTCCAGTAGTTACATCTGTTAAAGCTGGACCACGTCCACCTTCATTCCATCCACCTTCATATTGGTTAGCAGCAGTAGCGCCACCCCATAAAAATCCTTTTGGAAATCCCATTGTTTTTTCCTCCTTCAATATTATCTTATTTTATTTTATATGAAAACGGTTAATTAATAAAGCGATTTTCATAAACAAAAAATCAACATTCGGAAATGTTGACTTTTTTCATCTTTTTACGATTATATTTTTTCTTGTTTACTTCCTTGGATGGTACACGGATCATTCCTTCTTCAAAGAAACGTCTTTTCTCTTCTTTGGTATAAGGGACGCGTGTCATCTTAGCTTTGATTTTCATAAACCATTTCCTCCTTCTTAAGTATATTCTAACCCTGATTACATTAAAGATATACCGAAGAATGTCAAAAATAGCTTAGTCTAATTTAGAAATAAATAAAAGTATGAGGAGTAATATCTTCTATAGTTGAATAAGAAGAATAATAGGTTTGTCCATCGATCGTAATATAGCTTCTAATGGAAATACTATAGGTATTATTATTAACTAGATCCTCTAAAGTATAAGAAGTATAATTTCCTCCTTCAATATTGATCGTATGACTATGATTCCCAATACGATAGGTAATTTCATAACCATCTATATTTTGAATCTGATTCCATGATAGCCTTACATTACTCAATAACTGATAACTATATGTAAGAGAAGGAGAAGGAATATAGATATATTCTTTCTTACATCTTATACTTTCACCATGTTCATTACATGCTTTAATACGATAAATCACCTGATCACCAGGATCTAGATCTATATCAATATAACTTGTCTTTTCTCCTTCATAGATAAGTTTTTCATCTCGATAGAGTCTATAGAAGGTAGCATCCTTTACCTCTTCCCATCTGATTTCTACACCCTGATCATTTCCAGTAAAGGATGTAAATGAAGTAGCAGAAGGAGGTAATAGAGAACTATAGGAAATACCTGTTCCTCTTTGATAGTAGATCTCATCTGTATAAGTACCACTTGAAGGATCAAAAACAGGAATATCTAGAGGAAGTGTTCCTCTTGCTCCATAGAGTCCAAATATAACTTCTATTCCTGCTTGAATATTAATAGTAGAACCATAGGCAGCAAGCAGGGCATCTGCGTTTTTATATAATTGAAGATCATATGGTTTTTCTATTGACATTACAATTGTTTTCTTTTGCTTTGAAGAGCAGTAATTCGTAATTTTCAATGGTCCACCTGTTGAAGTGTATGCATTGGACATAGCTTGTGTATTAGCTATATAGGAGGTAATGATCACAATATCTGCCCAATCAATAAAGCTATAGAGATTATCCATTGTTTCATTACTGTATTGACAATACATCATGGCTGTTCCTTCTAAGACCAGTTTACTTTCTTTTGCTTTTTTCCAGCCTTCTAGGATATATTGTTTTTCATCATCATAGGGGTATAAAAATAAAACCTTGGTATTCTGATCGATACTTAAAGGTAAAAGATCATTTTTATTTTCCACAACAGTAATTCCTGCAGCTGAGATCTCTTCTTCTAACGCTTTATTTTCTTTACCTCCAACAATGTTTAATGCATTCTCTAAGGAAGTGTCTTCTTCATTATAATCCAGTATTCCTTTTTCTTCTTTTAGAGTTAGAATTCTTCTTACCGCATCATCTATTCTATCCATACTTAAATAATTAGTATCTATAGCCTCTTCTACTGCTTCAATAATAGCATCTATTCTTGCTGTTTCTGATAAGGAACTAACTCCTGAACAAGGCATACAGATCAGATCTACACCAGCAGATAGGGCTTCTACCACTGCCTGACATTCATCAAAGGTATCAGTGATTCCAGCCATATTCATTGCATCACTGCATACCACTCCATCAAAGCTCATATCTTCTTTAAGTAATTCTGTAATGATCTTATAAGAAAGACTGGCAGGTCTACTTTCCTGTTTACCAGTTTTATTTGAATAAAGAGTTGTATTATCTAGTTTACTATATAGGATATGATCCACCATGATCATTTCAATACCCTGTTCAATAGCATTCTGGAAGGGTAATAGTTCATTATCCTTTAGCTGTTCATAGCTTTTATCTACCCTAGGTAAGTCATAATGAGAATCTGTAGAAGTATCACCATGACCTGGAAAATGCTTTGCACAGCCAATAACATTATATTTAGATAAACCTTTTATATAAGATGATACATATTCTCCTACCTCATTTGCATCATCTCCAAATGATCTAAGTCCAATAACTGGATTATTCGCATTACTATTGATATCTACAACAGGGGCTAATGTTGTATTGATCCCTAAGGCACTTAATTCATTGCCAATGATCTCTCCAGTAAGCTTTGCATAGCTTGTATCCCCTGTAGCTCCAATTGCCATATTACCAGGTAATGTAGTACCAGTAGTGATACGATTTACAATTCCCCCTTCTTGATCAGTAGATATAATAAGAGGAATACCCTGATCTAGCATAGCTGCTTTTTGCATATCATGAACCAGGTTATAGGTAGATTCATTATCTTTAATATTACTAGAGAATAAGATAATTCCTCCAAAATCATAATCTTCTATTACTTGAGCTAATTCATCATTTAAGCTGGTAACTTCCGAATTGTTCCAGGTAGTAAAATCCATCATAAAGGTTTGGGTTATTTTTTGTTTTAATGTCATTTTATCTAATAATTCTTCTACCCTTGATTCCTTGGAATAAACAGGGGTGATCAGGGATGTGAATAAAGTTATTATTAATAAACCAATTATTTTTTTCTTCATACCATAACCTCACTTACTTCCCCATTATAACAATTTCTATATAAAACTCAACAATAAAAAAAGGACTAAAAGTCCTTATTTCTGTTCAATTAAGATTCGTCCATTCATATCTGTAGATTTGAATAATCCTTTAAAGAAATCAATTAAAGCTAGAATGAATGGAATATAGGACCAACAGAAAAATAAATATAATAATCCCTTTTTAGTATTTCCAGCATAAAACTGATGAACACCAAAATATCCAAAAAAGAGAGCAAGTAAACAATATAATAGCTTATCTACCTTTTTTCCTCTTTTAGCGACATAATAAGTATTATCATTGTAAATATTATTATTAATAGGATGAGTGTTATATACTGGTTCTTTTTTCACAACAATGATTCTATTTTCATCATCAGATTCATATATTTCTACTTCATCCCCAAGTCTTGGATTAAATTTACATTCTTCTCTTAGTACTTCTTTCATTCTACCGTTTTCTAATCCAATAGAAATGATATCATCAGTTACTTCAATTACCTTTGGCATATCGATCACCATCCTTTATTACTATAATAATAGCCTATTTAAAAAAAGAAAACTATAAAAAGTACAAAATAAAACTATTTATTTTAAAAAAAGAACCAATAAAGGTTCTAGTGATTGCATCCTCCACAACCATCTCCACAGTTAGTATTTCCATGGCAGCTGTTCATAAAGACTAATTTTCCTTCTCTTGTATCAATTACAAGATTTTCTAAGCATTCTGCTGTAGAATCATCCATTGCACAGTATAACCCATTGATCACAATTCCTATTGCTTCATCAGTTGTATCAACCTTTAAACGAGTATGACATCCATGACCACTGGCCTGGAAAATTAATCCCTTCTGATTATTTTCATCTAAAAAGTTCTGTAAGAAATCTCTTGCACTATCTGTAATTTGCATATTTATCCCTCATTTCTTTTCCTATTATAAACAGTTTACTTGAATATTTCAACTTGATTTAGTTCATTTAGCACATCAAGGGGAGAAGAGATCTGTTCAAATTGTGAATTGATCTTTCCTGGATGATCTGGCAGATCAAAGTACCATATGCATTGTTTAGCCTTCATTCCTAGATTTGTAGAAGCTTCTAGTTCGTGTGATCCTCCATCTCCAATATAAAGGCATTCCTCTTCTTTTACTCCTAGCTGGTTTAAACATAAATAGAAAATAGCTGGATCTGGCTTTTCTAAATGTACATCATAGGATAATATGGGTACATCAAAATATGGATAAAGAATACTCTTTTTGATTACCTCTGCTTCTTCAGAAAAACAATTTGTGATCAATCCTATTTTGATTCCTCTTTTCTTTAATTCCTCTAACATAGGTATGATCTCAGGATGAAGATGCTTAAAACAGTCTATTTTGGTTTCCTTACGCTTCTTCACAATTTCAGGTATTATTGTTTCATCAAGATTGTTTTCTTGAACAATCATCTTTAAAATATCTTCTAAGGAAAGTTCTCCTCTTGTTCGTAAAGAAGCACTAGGACGCCAATAGGCTAAAAAATCAGATACAGGTATATTCATATCCTTAGCCATTGCATGACTAAAATAGAGGGGAGTCTGATAATGCGTGATCAGCGTTTCATACATATCAAATATTACAGCTTTAATCATAGTTCTTCTCCTTTCTCTCTCATTATAACAGACGATCAATTTTTTTGAAATTGAATTCAAGATAGAGTATAATAATTATATTACAGTAATTGGAGGGAAGATATGAAAACAGGATTAGTACTAGAAGGTGGAGCAATGCGTGGACTCTTTACTTGTGGAATTATGGATGTATTATTAGAAAATGGAATAGTATTTGATGGGGCCATTGGAACCTCTGCAGGCTGTGCTTTTGGCTGTAACTATAAATCTAAACAGATTGGCAGACCCTATCATTATAACCGTGAATTCTGTAATGATTCTAGATATTGCAGTTTTAAATCATGGCTGACTACAGGAGATATCTATAATAAAGAATTCTGTTATCATGTAGTTCCTTATGAATTATATCCTTTTGATTTAAAGACCTATCGCTCCAATCCAATGGAATTTTATGCAGTATGTTCAAATGTAGAAAATGGGAAACCCTTCTATTATAAATGCAGTGAAGGGGATGGTAAGGATATAGAGTATATGAGAGCATCCGCATCTATGCCTATTGTCTCTAAGATCGTAAATATCGAAGGACATAAGCTATTAGATGGCGGTATTTCAGATTCGATCCCTTTACAATATTTTCAATCAATTGGTTATACTAAAAATGTAGTGATTTTAACTCAGCCCAGGGATTACGTTAAAAAGCCTAATAAGCTATTGCCACTTGCCAAGATCTTATACCATCGTTATCCATTGTTTTTAGAAGCCTTTGGTAATCGTCATATTCGCTATAATGAATGCTTAAAATATATCAAAGAAGAAGAGAAAAAAGGAAATATATTAGTTATTGCTCCTGATGAAGCATTAAATATCTCTTCCTTATGTCATGATCCTTTAGAAATTGATCGTGTCTATGAAATAGGAAGAAAAACAGGAATGAACTATTTAAATCAGATCATAGAATTTATTCAAAAATAAAAAGGACGAGCATTCGTCCTTTTAAAGTGGCTTTTCAATAGATAATAAATAAGCATATCCCAATAATGGTACAAAGATTGCCAGTTGATTAGGGGTAAATGGACCTACACTCTGTCCAAAACGGAAGATATGATCATAAATATTGGTATATTTATAGTGATCATTACATAACCATAGCATTTTACATCCTTTGGCATTCTTGATATTATTGGCAATCATTGCTTCTTCATCATCGTTATATACAAAATTACCAATATTGATGTAAATAATACAGGTATCTTCAGTAGCATGTTCCAATAGATATTTCTGTCCAGCAGGTTCATAAGAGGAGATACAGTTAACCCCATTCGCAACCATTAATCTTTGGAAGCTGATCAGATTAGTGATATTAAATTCACTACCAATGAGTAGTACATTTTTATATTGATTCATGATCTGCAGGGTATGAGTCAGTTCATTTAGGTCCAACTGTTTAAATAATTCTAGATTTCTTGTTAACTGTTCAATAATTGTATCTCTTGCTTCATCAAGGGTATGATTTTCATGAACTCTTTTGACATTATGACTATATTGTTTAAGTTCTAGTTCCCCTTCAGCAAGTGAAATCTTAAAGTCCTGGAATTTATCTACTCCATGCTTCTGAAAAAAACGAGTAAAGGAAGCCTGAGAATAAAAGCTGTCTTTGGCAATTTCCTTTAAGGTTTTATTTCTTAATTCATATCTATGTTCAAACAGGTATTTTGCAATTTCATCATCTGAATTATCAAAGGTTGACTTACTTAAAAATTCAAATAAACTTTGTGAATCGTTGATTCTATCTTTCATATTTTCACCCCACATATAATAAATTATTACATTTTTTTGAATCTTTGACAACACAAAATGAATCAAACCACAAAAAAAAGAGCCGATTATCTCGACTCTTATCAATCAATGATTAAGCTTTGATGTAATCAGAAGCAGTCTGTCCAGCAATACGTCCAAATACTACGATATCACAAACAGCGTTACCACCGATACGGTTTCCACCGTGTACACCACCAGTAACTTCACCACAAGCATATAAACCAGTGATTACTTCACCGTCAGTGTTGATTACTTCTGTAGAAGTGTTGATCTTTAAACCACCCATTGTATGATGGATACCAGGAGCGATAGGAACTGCATAATATGGAGCTGTAGATAAATCATCATCCATACCATTGTTTCTACCAAATTCAGTATCTTCACCAGCAGCTACAGCAGCATTCCATGTATTCATTGTTTCTACGAAATTAGTGATTGCATCTCCTTCTAATCCCATAGCTTCAGCTAAACCTTCATAAGTATCAGCACTTACAGTGATACCTGCATCAATATATTTCTGGCATGATTTTAAATCAGCAACGATTCTTGCATCGAAGATGATATATGCCATAGCATCAGTCTGTTCCATTTCAGCATGGCTTACAGCATCTCTAGTTGACATATCGTTAGTAAATCTCTTACCTTCTTTATTAACTAAGATACCACCCATAGAACGTACAGATTCAGAAACTAATAATCCTGTTTCCTGATATACAGTTGGATGTAATTGGATTTGATCCATATCAACAGTATCAGCACCTAAAGCTTGAGCCATAACGATACCATCACCAGTAGCACCTGCAGCATTTGTAGTTACTGCATTAGCTAATGCTTCATCATATTCAGTTAACATATCAAAGTTAGCACCAAATCCACCTGAAGTTAAGATTACTGCTTTAGCGTTAATTGTATAATTATGTTCAGCATCATTAGCTAAGATACCAACAGCAGCACCTTCATCATTAGTTAAGATTTCAGTAGCAGTAGTATTTAACATGATTTCTACATCTGTTTCTTCATCAATATAAGTAGATAATTTTTCAACTAAATAAGTACCAACAGCACTACCATCTTCTGGTTCATGTAAGTATTTATGAGTTGTACCACCAGTAGCAGCTACCTTTGGTAATGGTGCACCGATGCTTGTTAACCAATCGATTGCATCAGCAGAATTTTCAGCCATAGTTGTTACTAAGTCGATATCATTTAATTGATGTCCACCTTCCATTGTATCTTCAATGAAAGTTTCAACAGTTGAGTCAGTGATTCCTAAATCAGCCTGATATTGTGTTCCAGCAGCGTTCATACCACCAGTAGCTTTTAATGTGTTACCACCAACAATTGGCATTTTTTCAACGATTAATACCTTAGCACCATTTTGAGCAGCTGTAGCAGCAGCTGTTAAACCAGCACCTCCGGCACCAACGATAACAATATCATAATCTAATGTAGCATCAGTTTTTTCAACTTCTTCTACTTCAGGATCCTGTTGGAATTTATCAACATCTAATCCCATGTTATTGATTGCGTCTAATACAGCTTCCTTGATTGCATCACTTGTTACAGTAGCAGTAGCAATACCGTCAACCTTTACAGTATTGGCATCAACGATTGTATCAGGTAATTGTTCAATTGCAATACTTCCGATTCCTTCTGTTTCGTTTTCTTCGATTACTTTAACTGAGATAATTTTATCTTCTGTAGCAGTTACTTCAACAACAATTGCTCCACCGATTCCATCAGCAGTACCTTGAGCAGTGTATGTTTTTTCAGAAGAACTAGATGAACTTGTACATCCACCTAACATCATCATTAAAGCAAGAAGAAGAACCATAAATTTTTTCATAGTCACTTTATCCTCCTTAGTGATTTTACACGCTCATTTTATCACACGTGAAATTATAAGGGAAATTCTTATATATTATAATTAACATGAATAAAATTTATGGAATAAAAAAAGACACCGAAGTGTCTTTAGAAGCTTAGAATTATAATCCTAATTCATCAATAGCTGCTTGAGCTGCTTCACTAACTGCACCAGATGTAATTGTAGCACCTGAAACACCGTCGATATCAGCTGATTGAGCATCGATAATTTGTTGTTGTAAATCTTCGAATGCAGCTTGACCGATTGAAGGAGTTTCGTTATCACCAACGATAGTTACTTCAGTGATCTTTCCATCTTCAGCTTTGATAGTTACTGATAATTCACCCATACCAGTTGCAGTACCAGTAGCTTCAGCAACAGTAGATTCAGTAGTTTCTTCAGTAGTAGTTGTTTCTTCTGTATCGTCATCTGAAGATGAAGAGCATCCAACTAAAACCATAGATAATGCTAATAAGCTTGCTAATAATTTTTTCATTTTAATTACCTCCTTAGTTTATAATTTTATTCTAGCACACCAAATTTTATTTATCAACAGATAACCAAAAGTTATAATGACAATTCCTTTTGTTTATAGTATAATTGAATAATTAAAGGGATGAGAATAATGAATATACGTGAATTAGAATATTATGTGAAAATTACAGAAGTTAAGAATCTAACCTTGGCTGCAGAACAGCTTTATGTTACCCAGCCAACCTTATCTAAATATATTGAAAGACTAGAAGATGAAGTAGGTACCAAGCTATTTGAAAAAGTAAATCGTACGATCCAGTTAACCTATGCAGGAGAAAGATATCTTGAATACGCTAAAAAGATATTAGCGATCAAGCATGATTTAGATTTGGAAATGAATATGATCGTAAAGGAAAATGTAGGAACCTTAAAAATAGGAATACCAGCTATAAGAAGTGGATCTTTACTTCCTAAGGTACTTCCTGTATATAAAAAGGAATATCCTGAGGTGGATCTTCAGATTATTGGGGGTTCTTCACAAGATATAGACGCTAAATTAAAAGAAGGGAAAATTGATCTGGCAATCTATATACAATCTGAATTGCAGGATGAATTTAACTATGAAGTAATAGGAAATGATAAATTAGGGGTTATTCTATCACCTGATCATCCTCTAGCTGATCAAAAGGGGATCTATCTAAATCAAATCATGGATGAGACTATTCTGATTCAAAAACGTTCCACAAGACATGGACAGTTAATACAGAATTTGCTTGAAGAAAGGAAGTTCCCTTTTACAAAGGTAGTAGAAGATAATAATATTATGACAACTGCTATATTAGCGCATAATGGTTATGGTGTTGCTTTTTTAAGTGAAGCATTTATCAAAAATATGGGCTATGAATATTGTGAACTGTTGGATGCTGATTTATCGATGAAGGTTGTTGCAGCTTATCGTAAAGCTAGTACTTTACCTCAATACGCTTTAAGATTTATAGAATTAGCGAAAGAATTTTCTAATAAGGATGAGTAGATATGGAAGATGTTAAACTGGTATTATTGGATCTTGATGGAACATTACTGGATGAAAAGAGTAAGGTACCTGTTGAGTTCTATGATTTAGTTATAAAGCTAAGAGAAAAGAGAGTTAATGTAGGAATTGCCAGTGGTAGAAATAAAAGTTCACTGGAGGTTGTCTTTGGAGATCTGTTTAATCAGATGGCATGTATTACTAATAATGGTTGTGCAAACTTTATTGATGGAAATATGATCTCAGCAGATTATCTTGATCCTGAAGTATGTGAGAAGCTGCTAAATAAAGCAGATGAAGATCCTAATATTTCTTTTCAATTATTCTTTCCAGATTATATTTTAATGAAGGAAGGAAATCCTTTAATTGAAATGCTAAATGGAATAGGCTTTAAAGCTAAACCCTGTAGCAATTTAAAAGAACACTTTAAGGATGGAGTTGTTTTAGTCAGTTTAATTGATCAAAGCAAGAAGGATCATATTGAAGAGTTCAGTCATCTAGGTGGAGATTATAAAATGGTAACACCTGGCTTAGGTGTGATCGATATTACACCAGGGCATGTATCAAAAGCCTATGGAGCTGATCGCTTAGCGCAAAAGCTGAATATTTCCGTAGATCAGATCATGGCATTAGGAGATGCAGGTAATGATTTAGCTTTATTGGAACATGTAGGATATCCTGTAGCAATGAAAAATGGTATGGAAGAAGTTAAAAAGAAAGCAAAATATATAACTAAATACACAAATATAGAACACGGAGCAATACGTTTTCTAGAAGAATTTTTTGAACTATAAAAGCAGCTATTGATTTAGCTGCTTAACTTTTTCTATATCCACTAGTGTAATATGACAATACCCATTAGGATTTTTCGTTAAATAATCCTGATGATAGTCTTCAGCAAGATAGTAGCATTCTAAAGGCTTTAATTCTACATAGAAGGAAGAATGTTTCTTTTCTTCTTCATGATAGAGTAATTGTAGTTCTTCTTCCATTAAAGGGTCAGTATAATAGATCCCTGTAGTATATTGTTCTCCTATATCTTCTCCCTGTCCATCCTTCTGTTCAGGATGAATACATAGAAAATAAGCTTTAAGGATAGTAGAGGTAGAAACAATAGAAGGATCATAAACAACCTTTACCGTTTCCTTATAATGTGTTTCATTACGGATAATATCTGCATAGCTTGGATTTTCTAGTGTTCCATTGGCATAGCCTACACTAGTTTGGGTAACTCCATTCAGTATTTTAAATACTCTTTCCATTCCCCAGAAGCATCCTCCAGCAAGATATAATACCTTACGATCCTTTATAGGAGTTAAAAGATCCTTTCTAGCTTCAAAGGTACGATGAGCATAGTAAATAGAATCATGATCTCTTGAGACGATATAGTAGCCACTATGTTCAACTACATGCTTTAGCTGTTCGTTTTGTACAGGAACGATCATATGTATAATATTGATCGATAGCTCCTGATGAACATAATCACTAAATAGATATAAAGCATTAGAAGCATAATGCTTCTTGGTATAAGGTGGATCGATCTCTATTTCGATCTTTGCTTCATGTTCTTCTAGGATCAAATTGATTTTTCCTACCTTTTGATTGGTATAGATAGCATAGTTAGTTGGATCAATTTTATATAGGGATACTACTTTATTTTGTCGAATCAGTTCCATTTTTTTCTCCTTTCAATATAAAGATAGTTAATAGTGGTAATAGATATAAATAAAAAGCATAGAATAAACATCCTGTAGAGGCTGAAATAGCGGTAGTAGCAGAGGCACTGGCAATAGACCATGGAATCAATGGCGAGATCACAATACAGCTGTTTTCTAAGGCAATTGCTAATGTCTGATGATCGGTTACTTCATTACATAATTCTCCTGTAAGCATAACGGATAAAGTCTGTGAACAGGCAATCATGCTTGTAAATAAGGCAGTAATTAAAATAATAATATACGATGGGACCTTAGTGGATAGTAAATAGATTTTCTCTTTAAAAGAGGATAATAGCTGAGAAACTTCAAATAAACCTGAATAGCTTGAAGCAATTCCAACAATAATACCTACATTTACCATTGAAAGGATGCCTCCTCCATTTATCATAGAGGATAGATCTAAATTTTGACAGGTAAATCCATGAATTATAATATAGAAAATATCATTATAGCTGATATTTTGAATAAAATGACATAAAAGAATAGAAATCAAAATACTGACAAGTAAAGTGATCTTGATATCGATCTTACATAAAGCTAATACAAGGATCATTAAAGCGGGGATCATACAGATCAGATTGATCGTATATTCCTGTTTAAAGATATTCAGGATCTCTGTTGAGTAGGTAGAGCAGTTCATTCTTAAGCCAAAAAATAAATAAATCAGACAGGTTAAAATAAAGGGAATAACAGCTGTTTTGATCATATATCTGATATTTATATAAAGATCTGTTTTTGTTACTGTAGAAACCAGTAAAGCACTGGTTGATACTGGAGAACATCGATCTCCAAAATAAGCCCCTGAAAGAATTGCTCCCCCAAGCCATAAGGGAGAAAGATCCATAGTTAGACCGATGGACATACAGATTACTCCCATAGTAGAAGCTGTTCCTAAAGAAGTTCCCGTAATAAAGGAAATAATACAGTTAAATAAAAAGGTTAAAAGAATAAATAGAGAGGGCTGAATAAAACCTCCTGCATAGTATACAAAAGATGCAATTGTACCACTTGCTCTCCATAAAGCTGTCATAGAACCAATTAATACAAAGGTGATCAGAATATTCTTGATTGTAAGTAGAGACTTAAGACTTGCTTTTACTAAAGAAAGTAAGGAGCATCTTTTATATAAACCATAACCTAAAAATAAAAGATAACCAAGTGCTAAAGCAATAATAGTAGATATTTGATTTACAACACAATACATCAGACATAAACAAAATAAACCTATTGTAAGATATTCCACGATAATCACCCCTTTTTATTTTAAAAGGAAGAATAGCTATTTTCAACTAAAAAAGGAGTCTATACTCCTAGTTTAGCTTTAAATGAAGAATAATAGTCTGTTTCTTTTTATTAGCTGACTTCATAGAAATTCTACTGATCAGATTTAATTTCTTACCTAATTTATCTAAAGTATCTCCAAAGAACAGGATCTCTTCTATAAGTTCACAATTAACCTGTTTAGCGAAGTCTTTAGAATCATTGACATATCCATACATTAAGGCTTCTTTATTACCAGTACGTTTAATAAACCAGTTAGTAAACTTCAGGCCACTCTCACTAGTAGCATCAAACATAAATTCTCCCTGATTAAAGATGGCTTTGCATTTCCTTATAAAGGCAATCGTTTCTTCATTATGAAAATACTGGAATACTCCTGATACAATAATTAAAGTAGGAAGAGTAGTATCCATATGATCGATCCATTCCATTTGAAATAGATTGCCAGCAATGGTTGTTTCCTGTTTTCTCTTTCCAAACACCTTTCTTCTAGCTTCAATAACCTCTTCTAGATCACATTCATAATAATTTGTATTTCTTAAACCGATCTTTTCTGTAATACGATCATAGGCAGTATCCAATCCAGCTCCTAGATATACAATATTACATGAATCATGATCTTCTATAAAATGGATCGCTACCCTATCCATATTATAATATCTGGCTATAGAAGCCATATTTGTATATTCAAAAGAACCCTTATTAGCATCATCTGGAAGATTCTTCTCTAATTGTAATGCTTTATGATCATAAAAATATTCTGGATATTGTTTACTGATTGCAATTCTTGCAGCTAAAGGGATAAATAGCGTATTGGCGACTCCTTCAAATTTTTCCATTCCTTTACCTCCTGTTTATATATATTATAGAACGTTATTCATAAAAAAGTAAACAATAAGTTAGTATACAACAACTTGTTTAATATATAAAAAAACCTGGTACTCTATGCTGGGGTATCAGGTTTTGTAATGGTTAGTGATTATTATAGCCTGTTTATTATAAAAAAGATGACTTAACCATGGAATACATAAGCTATAATAGCTTTCTTTCTTTTGCAGGTACTATTATTGATCAGTGATATTTTATTCTATTCTTGGCTATTCACTGATCTGGTTGCACGATAGTTCCATATTAAAAGAAAGTGTATTAAATTGATTGTATACTTATCAGTTTGTATTTTTGGTAGATGTATAGATAAGTTTAAGTGATAAGTATGAAGAGACTAGAACGGTTATTATCGCCTAATGTATTTACATTCTTTATCCTAAGAGTGGTATTTTCAAATTAAAGCTGTAAAAACAGCCTGGCATATAATTAACAGCTATAACGAATCATCTATTTTAAAGATGATCAATTATACCCTGATACATTTATTTAAACAGCAGGAGAACTGATTAAATAAAGGACTCTCTAATAAAGAAATCTCTCCGATTTGTATTATAGCATTAGTAAAAAATAATAAAACCAGATGTCTAGTAAACAAACTGATTTGATTATTATATATTTAAAAAAATACAAATATGTTTAACAACTGTTTGTAAGTACTACTAAATGATAATACATTGCATCAAATGCTTCAGAGCCATTTCTATCACGAATAGCTTCAGCTATTTTTCTGTGTTCCTTTGCTACAGACTTAGCATGTAGATTTAGATATTCTTCATTAGTAAGTACATGCATCTGATGAATATAAGGAATTAGATTATGAAGAACAAGATTACCCGAGCTATTAGCGATCATCTGGTGGAATTCCATATCCTTAGTAACATAGCTTTCTTTATTTTCTACAAGCTGATCAAATTCATCACAGATCGTCATTAGATTCTCGATATCCTTACTAGAAGCATTTTGGGCAGCTAATAAAGCACATCTTGGTTCAATAAGAATACGTAATTCAAGTAAATCATGAATCATTTTAGTTTTATCATAGGATAGGGATAAACCTAGTGGGTCATTGAGATATTCCTGTTTTTCAGTGAAATCACTAATAAAGGTACCAGAACCTTTGATTGTATTCAGGTATCCTTTTTCTCGTAATATACTTATAGCTTGTCTGATGGTAGTACGACTGACTTCAAATTCTTCTGCTAACTCGATTTCATTAGGTAATTTAGCTCCAACTCGATAATTTTCTAAATGTATTTTATGAAGTAAGGCATCTGCTGTTTTCTCTGCTAATGACTGATGGTTTAGTTTCATAGTATTCACCTCGAGCTTATTATACTAGAAATCTAAAATAATTAAAGTTTGTAAATAAGGATTGACTGGAAAAGAGAAATGAAAGAAAAATTTGTGAATGATATTCTAACTCTTTTTTGAAATATTGTATAAATCGTAGAGCCTCTATAAAATACAGATAAGAAAAGAGGGATATTTATGAATAACCAAATGTTAACAGAAAAAATCAATAAACTATTACTTAGATTATCGATTCCTGCTATTGCAGCACAGATCGTTACCCTTCTGTATAATACAGTAGACCGTTTATTTATTGGTCGTATGGCAGCTGGGACTATGGCAATCGCTGGGGTTGGAGTAGTGGCTCCTATTACGATGATCTTAACAGCCTGTACCAATTTATTTTGTAAAGGTAGTGCTTCTTTAGCTGCGATCAGCTTAGGAAAACAGGACCAGAAGGAAGCTGAAACCTTCCTTGGCAATAGTTTTACTTCTATTGTTTTATCTTCTATTCTTTTAATTGCAGGTACTTTATTATTTAAAAACCAATTATTAGACTGGTTTGGAGCAAGTGAAAATACAATAGGATATGCTAAGGATTATTTAGAAATCTATGTACTAGGAACTTTATTTATCCAGATGACCATTGGAATGAACTATTATATTACAACTCAGGGATATGCTACTACAGCAATGGTAACTACAATGCTAGGGGCTGTTTTAAATATCGCATTAGATCCAATCTTTATCTTTGGCCTAGATATGGGAGTTAAGGGAGCTGCTTTAGCTACAGTTATTGCTCAGGGAGCCTCATGCTTATGGGTATTAGTATTCTTATTTGGTAAGAAAACAAAGCTGAAGATCCGTAAGGAATGCTTAATGTATAATGGAGATATTATGAAGAGAACTCTTACTTTAGGAGCTGCACCATTCTTTATGACTTCTTCTGAATCTATTTTACATATCTGTTTTAACCGTCAGGCTTTATATTATGGTGGAGATCTGGCTGTATCAGTTATGACTATTTTATTTACAATGTTCCAGTTTGTAAATTTACCAGCTCAGGGATTTGCTCAGGGTTCACAACCAATTGTTGGATATTGTTATGGAGCAGGAAGATATGAAAGATGTAAAGAAACTCTAAAAACAGCTGTTAAATGGGCATTGTCTTATTCTATCTTTATCACAGCATGTATGCTGATTGTACCAGAGATCTTTATTAAGATGTTTAATTCCAACCCAGAACTAGTGGCATTAGGAAAAAATATGCTTAGAGTATATATCTTTGGATGTCTGGTAATTGGAGCTAACTCTATTTACCAGCAGACCTATACCTCTTTAGGGGATGGAAAGCTATCATTCTTCTTTGCCTTCTTTAGAAAGGTTATTCTATTGATTCCATTATTATACTTATTACCAGTTGTAACTCCTTGGGGTGTTTATGCTGTTGTATTAGCTGAACCAATCTCTGATTTATTAACTACATTATGTAATAAGATGTACTTTGGTATCTTCCTGAATCGTAAATTTGGTGAATCCTAATGAATAAACAAGAACTTGTGAAAGAAAAACATTTACACAATTATAATTGTGCACAAGCTTTTCTTTGTGCGTACAGTAAGGAATTAAATATTGCAGAGGAAACCTTATCTAAGCTTTCTGTTGGTTTAGGCAGAGGAATAGGAGGATTAGAAGAAAACTGTTGTGTACCCGTTCTTCTAGCTATGCTTTCTTCCTATTTTGAAGGCAGTGATACAAATTTAGAGAATCCTCAAAGCAAGCTGGAAAGCTATGCCTGTGCAAAATGTATGATCATGGATTTTAAGGAAAAGGTAGGATCCTTATCCTGTAAGGAGATTCTATTAAAAAATATAGAATCAAAAGGAAAAAGAGATTGCAGTGACATTCTTCAAATAGGGATCTCTATTCTAGAAGAATGTAGAAAGGAAGCTTATGCAGGAAAGATTAGCGAATGAAAAGATCAGTAAATTATTGCTGTCATTATCGATTCCTTCTATTTTTGCCCAGCTTGTATCATTGATCTATAATATGGTGGATCGTATGTATATTGGCAGAATGCCAAATGGTACTTTAGCTATGGCAGCAATTGGTTTATGTGTATCTTTAGTAAATATTATTGGAGCCTTTAATGGCTTATTTGGAAGAGGTGGAGCTCCTCTTAGTGCGATTAAAATGGGAGAAAAGGATCTTGATCATGCAGATCATATCTTAAGTAACAGTTTTACCTGTTTACTTTGTTCCTCTATTATTATCACAATAGTTGTTTCTCTTTTTAAGGAACCTATTTTATATTTCTTTGGAGCCTCATCCGATACAATTGAGTATGCTAAGGATTATGTTTCTATATATGTATTAGGAACTGTCTTTATGCAGTTGACAGTAGGTTTAAATTATTTTATTAATACTCAGGGATTTAATAAGTTTGGTTTATGTACTACTTTATTTGGTGCTGGTTTAAATATTATTCTAGACCCTATCCTGATCTTTTACTTTAATATGGGAATCAAAGGTGCTGCTTTGGCAACCGTTCTATCTCAGGGGGTATCCTGTATCTGGGTATTATCCTTCTTTTTAGGAAAACGAACGATCCTTCATATTCATCTTAAATATATGAAACTGAAGTGGTCAATCATCAAAGAGATTTTAAAGCTTGGTGCTGCACCATTTTTTATGTGGATCTCTGAAGGTTTCTTAACGATCGCATTTAATCAGCAATTGCTTAGATTTGGTGGTTCCTTAGCTGTTAGTGGAATGACCATGTTAATTAGTATGTATGACTTTATATTACTTCCAATTGAAGGAGTAGCAGCAGGTTCTCAACCTATTTTATCCTTTAATTATGGAGCTAAAAACTATCAAAGAGTAAAGGAAACTCTATCTTTAGCAATTAAAGTAACGCTGACTATCAGTGTGATCTGTACTGTTTTAATGGAGTTATTCCCATCGCTATTTTTAGGGATCTTTACTACCGATACCAAGCTATTAGCTCTTGGATGTAAGATGCTAAGGATCTATATCTTTGGAGCAATTGTAATGGGGGCTAATTCTACCTTCCAACAAACCTATACTTCTCTTGGGGATGGTACGAAATCCTTCTTCTTTGCCTTTTTAAGAAAGATAATTTTATTGATTCCATTGATTTATATTCTACCTATGCTACCATTAGAGAATAAGGTAATGTTAGTTGTATTAGCTGAACCAATTGCAGATCTGATCACAACTTCAAGTAATTCATTATTCTTTAAATTTAAGTTTTTAAAAACAATGGAGGCATAAGGTGATCAAAACAATAGATGATTTACATGAATTAATTCAGGAATATGGATTTTTACCGTTATTTGCCAATGAGATCCCAGGTTTTTCAGTAGAAGAACATTGTGATCCTAAAATATGGTTTAGTGATACTGAGGAAGGTCCTTGGGAATGGAAGGGACCTGTTATTCAGGATCGCAAAAGTGCATATGGAAAGTTTTTCTTTAATAAATGTGGTTTTGTATCTAAAAAATGGTTATTAGACTTTATAAACTATCGAAGAGATGGTTATGATTGTGATGCAAGATATGATGATGGTCTTTCCCCTTTAAAGGATCTAGAACTATATAATGCTATCAATGATTTAAAGCCTGTAACCACTAAACAGCTTAAAGCAAAAGTAGATTACAGTGAAAGCACTCTTACTAGATTACAGATGCAGACCTATATAGTAATTGATAATTTTGTCTATAATATCGATCGATATGGAAAACCATATGGTTGGGGAGTTGCCGTATATAGTACTCCAGAAAAATTGTATGGAAAGAAATTTGTGGAAAAAGCTTATCAGAGAGATCCAAATGAATCAAAGGAAAGAATTGAAAAGCATATGAAAAAGCTATTTCCAGATATTACTGATCAACAGTTAAAGAAGTTTATAAAATAAGCTACTTAGGTAGCTTATTTTAGTCTTCTTTGATATCTTCAATAATGGCATTGGTGATCACTCTACCTGTTTCAATGGATTTAGACAGGCTAAGCTTAGTATTGAAATTAGCTGTATAATTAAGAGAAAAGATACATGAATAAAGAATATCCAGTATAAGTGAAATTGATTCAAGAGAGCTAAAACCAGCTATTTTAGAGTAGGATCTTTCTCTTGTGGAAATATGTAAGGTTACATTTGCATATTTAGATAGACTATTCTCTCCTATGGAGGTAATAGCGATCATAGGTACATGATGATCCTGTAAAATCTTCGCAATTTTTAAAATAGTCAGGGTTTCTCCTGAATAGGAAATCAAAATAGCACAATCCTTTTCATTGCTTAGCCCTGCTTCAAAATAGGATTCATCCTGTTCCTTTTCAATAATACATTTCTTGCCGATATGACGCATATTGTATTTAAACTGTTCAGCTAAAAATAGGATATTTGCTACTCCAAATACCTTGATACATTGACTTTTACGCATGATCTGTACAGCTTTTTGTAAAGTATCATGTTGAATCAAGGATAAGGTATCGTTAGCTGCTTCTGTATGCAAAGCAGTGATCTTATTTGAAATATCAATAATCGTATCAGCATTACTAAAGGGAACATTAGGATCTATATTTTGAAAATGACTATGCAGATAATCAACTTCCTTTAAATAATCTTCTTTTAGATCCAGCCATCCATTATATCCAAGCTTTTTAGCGATCCTGATTAAAATAGATGGAGAAGTAAAGGTAGCATTCGCAATTTCCTTTGTAGATAGCTCCTTAATATCATTCTCCTTTTCAAGAATAAAGTCTACGACGATTCTTTCACTATTAGAAAACTCATATTCCTTCATACGTTCTCTTAATAACATATTCCCACTCTCCTTTATTTACAATTATAGCACTTTTCTGTAAATAAAATTCACAAAACTAATATAAATAAAAAGTAATTTATAAATGTCTTTCCAACTTGTTTGCACGCTTATTTTCTTTCTTAGACATTTCATTATAATGTAATCAGGAGGTAACACAAAATGAAAAAATATACCAATTCATATTTAAGCTATTTTCTAATGTATGGCTTCTTTTATCTATCATGGGCATTGTTCGCTCAATTAACATCTGTTTATTTACTAGGAAAGGGATATAACGCAACAGAAGTTTCTCTTGTAGTATCTTGTTCATACTTTACAAGCATGGTTATGCAGCCAATTATCGGATCCTTTAGTGATCGCTATTCAGTACGTAAAGTTATGACTGTTTTATTTGTTTTAGCTGGATTTGGAGGCATTGCCTTTATGTTAGCTAACAGCCTGATCACCATTATAATTGGTTACTGTTTTGTATTAACATTGATCAATGGAACAGTAACGATCTTAGAAAAGGTAGCAACTACATCCCCTTATCGTTATGGTAGTATTCGTATCTGGGGTACAATTGGTTATGCTTCTGGTTCACAGATTGCAGGTATTTTATATGATAAGATTTCTCCATCCGCTATTTTTATTGTTTTCTTTGTGACAATGCTGATCGCTACAATTGGATTAATAGGGACTAGACCTAAGCTAAGTCAAAAGGAAGATACCCAAACAAAAGAAAATGTAAAAACTATTACTTTATTTACTAATAAAAAATATCTTTATTATCTTGTGATCTGTGGATTGTTCTCGGGAGTTGCAAGTATTGGAAATACCTATATTCCTTCTATGTTGAATTATAGTGGTTTAGCTGTAAGTATTACTTCTACAGTTTTATCAGTAGCAGTAATTTGTGAGGCACCTATTGTATTTTTCTCACATAAGTTTATGGACCGTTTTGCCAATAAAACATTAATTACTATTTCTTTTATACTGATCATGATACAATATGGTACCTATGGATTTAATTTAGGCTTACCATTAATGGTAGCAGGAACCTTTTTAGCTAAGCATACAGCAGGTATGTTATTGGCTATGACAAATCTTAAGGTTGTTAATACGATCGTAAATGAAAAACAACAGATCACAGCATTAGCTTTTATTGCTACCTTTAAGAATTTATGTAATATTGTATTCCAGAATGTAGGAGGAAGAGTTCTAGATATGACTAGTTATCCTACTTTATTTAAGATCCTGTTTGGTATCTTAGCTTTAGGTTTAGTCTTAGTATTCTTCTTTAAAATTGAAAGTGGAAATGACAAACAAATTTTTAATTAATTCATTGATTCAAGGTTTATTCAAGGTTCAAAAGCTAAGATATAACCGTAAAGTAAATATTCCCTTTTCCTTTCCAATTATATGATATTTACTTTACAAACTTGATTATTAGAGCAGTCCTTTTAATAGGATTGCTTTTTATTTACAAAAAAACAGTCTTATAAAAGACTGTCTTAGAATAACATAATTCCACAAAGCAGGATCGTTACAAGAATCATAGCTGCTTTTAATTGTAAATCATTATTATATAGATATTTCATATTTGATCACTCCCTTTGGATATCTCTATTTTAAAGAATAGAAGAATTAGAATAAATAGCTTAAAAAGCAAAATAGAAATACCTATTCATATGATTCTAGAAAATCAGATAGGTTATTCCCAGATAGAACGATATATTCATCTGTAATATCACGCCATGAAGCAGAGGCACTATCATCATCTGTGTATTTTTGAGTATCCTCTTCCACTAAAGTACCATCCTGCAAAACAAGAGATCTAAAGGTATAAGAACCATCACTGTAGGATTCCATTAGCATTTCTCTTGCTACTGTATTGATTTCTTCACTAGACCATACTTTAATATCCAGATCAGTTGAATCATTATCCGTATTTTCTACAATACTAAAGGTAAAAAGCATATCCAGACTTGGAGAATAGCAAGGTGTACCATCATCTAATCCTGGTTCATTTGTAAAGTAATTGATCAGCTTCACTGTATAGTTTTCATCATCATAATCATAAACTAAATAGCTGTTTGGATGACCTTCTTCTGTATAAAGTAATAAAGGTTCTACCTCTTCATCCTGATCCATATCATAGAAGACGATTCCAATGGTTGGTTCACTATACCCATTATAACAGTCCTCTACTTCAGCAAGTTCATCAAAGGTATCAAAATAAGCGGCTGCATATTCCTTGATGGTTGCTTCATTTGTCTTTTCTACTGTTTCTTCTTCTGTATTACTGCTGCATCCAACTAACATTAAGGAAAGGGCAAGTAATAGCTTGTAATGTTTTTTCATAGTTATATTTCTCCTTTACAAATACAAAATAACAAGAATTTCTTGATTAAACCTTGAATATTCAAGGTTCATTCAAGATTGGTGAATTAATATATAGCTGTAAAGTAAATCATATTTTCCCTTCCTTTCATAATTTACTTTTTAATATATAGTTTTTTCATAGAGAAAAATAAGTCTGTAGCAGCAGACTTTTTTTCGTTAGTTATGATGTAGTTTGCGATTGATCAGTAATAATAATGATCCTAGTAAAGCAAAGAATAAAAGTAATACAATGATCATATAGAATACACCAATTCCTACTGTATCCATACCAAATGTACCTAATTGTATTTTAAACCATCCACAAGGAGCACCATAGTTTAAAAAGTTATAGGGAGCCATCATATTTCCCCATCTATAATTGAAGCATTGCCCCATTACTATTACATAAGCAACATAACATAATGGTGGAATCAAAGCATATAAGGCATAAGAGTTTTTTGATTTAAAGTAATTATCAAAGAAGATAAAGTCAAATATAGCTAGTAAAGGAGTTAATAGATGTAAACAGAAGCTTACTCCACCATCCATTCCAAAGTAGGCATAATAATAAGAACCAAAGGCTGGAGCTAAAATAAAGGCAAATACTAATAAAGTAACGGTAATTGATAAGGTAGCCATAAACTTAATAATATATAACCATTGTGGTTTTTCCTTTTGATGGTGGTTGGTAAGTAAGATCTTTAAATCTAAAAGCATAAAAATAAATAACATCAAAGAGATAAAAATATTGGATTGATACGTAAAATAGGTTAATGAGCTGCTTCCTCCAAACCCTTTGATCATTCCAAAGAGTGAAGCAAAAACCGCTATAAACTTAATTATAATTCTAAAAATATATTCTTTTTTATTGACTGAATGATACATAAAAATACCTCCTGTTATCTATTATAACAGAAAAAGCCTAAAGCAAAAATGCTTTAGACTCTAAGAATTGATTTTATTTCTTGTTCATTGATCGTATTGATCATACAACCATCTTTGATGATCGTTTTAGAATTAACACACTCTTTTAATTTAGAGGCACTATCTCCTAGTTTACTTCCTCCACTGGTAGCAAATAGGTATATTGTTTTCCCACTAAAGTCATAAGCTCTTAAAAATGAATTCACAGCTGTAGGAGCAACTCCCCACCAGATTGGGAAGCATAAAAGAATAGTATCATATTCTTTTAAATCTATATCATTTTGAATAATAGCTGGTTCTGGCAGCTTTCCCTTCATTTCCTTGGTACTTCTTGAAAATGGATTTATCCAATTTAGATCCTTCTTTACATAGGGTACTTCCATTTTGATCTCATAAAGATCAGATTCAACGATCTTAGATAATTGAACAGCCTGTTTTTTAGTAGTGCTTGTAGCACTAAAGTAAACCGTTAATGTTTTCATTTTATTTCTTTAAAGCATTTTTGTATGGGTCTGCTACACGTTTAGCTGATGTATCAGATAATGCCATAGCATTTAATGCATCATCGATTGCTTTTACTTCTTCTTCAGTTAATTCTACTTCTGAAGCTTCTAGGTTTTCTTTCATATGAGAAGGTGTTCTAGTACCTGGAATTGGGATAATATAAGGTCTCTTAGCTAATTCCCATGCTAATGAGATCTGAGTAGGAGTAGCATTTTTCTTAGTAGCATATTCATTGATTAAGTCTAATACGACCTGATAAGCCTTAAATCCTTCTTCAGAGAACTGATATCTTCCACCTCTGTTATCTCCTGCCTGATCAAATGTAGGTCTTTCTTTATATCTTCCAGATAAGAAACCTTTAGCAAGTGGTGTATAAGCTACCATAGCGATATTTAATTCTTCTAAGATAGGGAATTTTTCTTCAATCTTACGATCGATCATATTATACATTTCTTCTACTGCTGATACAGGACATACTGCATGTGCTCTTCTTAAGAAATCTTCATTAACTACTGAAATCCCCCAAGCTTTGATTTTTCCTTCTTCCATTAATTCCTTCATAGTAGCAGCTACTACTTCAGGTTCTACTTTTGGATCGATTCTATGTAAATAATATAAATCAATATAATCTGTACCTAATCTTTCTAATGATTTAGCACAAGATCTTTTAATTCTTTCTGGAGATGCATCTAATACCATCTTTCCATCAACAAAATCTACCCCAGTCTTTGTAGCGATAATGATCTTATCTCTTGGAAGACCTTTGATTCCTAGTCCTACAGCATCTTCGTTATAAGAGATTGTTCCATCAGGATATACCCCTGTATAACATTCTGCTGTATCAAAGAAGTTATATCCTAATTCATAAGCAACCTTAATGCTTTGTGCAGCTTCTTCTAATGTTAGAGATGTACCATAAGCATGTGTTAATCCCATGCACCCAAAACCTAATGGTGATACTTCAATATTTGAATTTCCTAATACTCTTGTTTTCATATTTATAGTCTCCTTTATAGTTCTTTCTACATCTCTTATTATAATCATTTATACTTATTGAACAATTTAAGTTACTAATTGAATTGATAAGTTTTGCTTATAAATAAAAGAACTACCGAAGTAGTTCAATTATTTATTTAATAATGTTAATGCCCATTCAAATACAGCTTTACCGTTCATTTGACCATAGTCTCTCATATTGATCATTTCAACTGGACGAGTAGCTCCAAATTCCTTCTTGAATGAATTTAATTTGTATCTGATTTGTGGTCCTAATAATAAGATATCAAATTCTCCCTGATCTTTAACTGAAGCTTCACCTACAGCCCAGATCTTGCATTCTACACCTTTTTCGTTTGCTGCTTCCTTCATATGTTCAACTAATAAAGAAGTTGACATACCACCTGCACAGCATAATAAAATTTTTAACATGTTTCTTCCTCCTCTATATCTATAGATATTATATATCCCACAAATATAAAAAGAAAGGGAATAATTGTTTTCTATTTTGGAAACAAATCATTTATGCTTTCATTTTTTGGAAAACGGATTATAATAGTTTTTGTATTTGGAGGGTGATTATATGATGTATAGACATGTTTCTTTATACACTTTAGAAAACAAAGAAGATATTCCAACGATGAAAGCAATGCTTGAAGAAGTAGGGAATAGTGATCCAAGAATTAGATTAAGCGTAGTAAGAGAAAATTGTACAGATGGTACAGGAGAGGAAGCTAGCTTTGCAGATATTGTGCAGATGCTTCATTTTGCTAACCATAAAGATTTAGATGCATATGCACATAGTGAAGGACATGAATGGTTAATTTCAAATGCTCCTAAATGTACTGTAAATGCCTTAGATTATAGAATTGATATCGATTAAAAAAACAGAAATATAAATTTCTGTTTTTTGTTTACAGGTTTAATAGAGTTTCCATCAAATAGTTTTCAAAAGCTGTTAGATCAGCATTATTTAATAAAAGAACATTTCCACCCTCTGTGCAGATCGTCTGTCCTGCTTTTTCACCATTGCATTCAACCTCCACACTTACCATTTTTCCACTAAATAGTTCAGGCTTTAATAGATAAATGATCGTACAGGCATCATGAACAGTAATACTGTCATAGTCCTTATAATATTCACAATTAGCATAGAAATCCAAAATAGCTGCCAGAATACTTGTTTGATAATGATCACATGAAGCAAGGATAGGAAGATTAGATTTATGTAAAGTACATTTTTCTGTAATATCTAATCCACACATTACAATTGGAAGATTACTGTTGAATACGATTTTAGCTGCTTCAGGATCAGCAAAACAGTTATATTCAGCATAAGGAGTAGTATTTCCATGATCTGAGCATCCTCCCATTAATACGATCTGTTCCACCTTAGCTAAAGCCTTAGGGCATGTACGGATCAATAACGCAAGATCAGTCATAGGTCCAGTAGATACCAGGGTGATCTTTTCGTTTTCCTTTAGATTCATAATGGTAGAATACATTCTTACGATTGCTGAATCTTCTGTTTCTTTTTTATCAGTTTCTGGTAATTGAATTCCTCCAAGCCCATTATCTCCATGTACTTCTCCAGCATCTACATAATCTTTTAGTAAAGGCTGTATAGCTCCTCTACTTACGGGTACATCTTCCATATTTAACATACTTGATAGTTCTATTGCGTTTTTAGTTACTTTATCAGTACTCTGGTTTCCTGCAACAGCAGAAATACCTAAAATATTTAACTGGTCTCTATTGGCACCTGCTACTGCAAGCATTAATGCATCATCGATCCCAGGGTCACAGTCAATCCATATATTTCTCATGATTCATTCCTCCATAACTCTAATTATAACAGACTCAGCTATAAATAATAGAAAAAATTCACAAAAGGTATTGCAAACCTAACGATATTAGGATATACTAAAGCTGTAGAAAACCTAATGGTGTTAGGAATACTAATGATGTTAGGATAATAGAATTTCAATAGGAGGAAAGGTAGAATGGAATTCAAAAAGATTGCTGCCACAGCTTTATCATTAGCTATGGTACTTAGCAGTGTTGGTTGTAGTTCTAATGAATCAGAAACAGAAAGTGATACATCTTCTGCAATGACTGCTGGAACTTATACTGGTACTGGAACAGGTATGGAAGGAACAATCAGCATCGATGTAACTGTTGATGAATCAAGTATTGTTTCGATCGACATCGTTGATGAAAATGAAACAGAAGGAGTAGGGGATGAAGCTTTATATTTATTAGCTGATGATATCGTAGAATATCAAAGCTTAGCTGTTGACTCTATTGCTGGTGCTACTATTTCATCTAACGCTATGAAATCAGCAGTTGCTGAAGCTTTAGATGCTGCTGGTGCTGATTCTTCTGAATGGAAGAAAAAGGAAGTAACAATTGATCAGGAAGACCAAACTTACGATTATGATGTAGTTGTAGTTGGTGGTGGTATTGCTGGTTTAGTGACTGCTGCTCAGGCAAAATTAGAAGGTGCTAATGTAGCTTTAGTTGAAAAATTAGGGGTAATCGGTGGTTCTGGTGTATTCTCATCAGGTATCTTCTTAGGTGCTTCTAATGAAGAACAGGTTGAAACATTTAAGACAAACTGGGTAAAGAGAAATAAATCTCAAGAAAGAAATACAGTAAGTGAAGAAAAAGTAGAAGCAATGTCAGATGTTACTATTGCTGCATTACAGTTATTAGATGATGCTGGATTTGATTATTACTTTGATGAAGAAAAAGGATTTGTAATGGCAAATTCAACAGAAAAATCTGCAAAGAATGTTGAAAACTTAGAATTCGCTACTGCTGGAGTTACAGCTAAAGGTGGAGCTCAGTTATTAAATCACTTAGAAGATTATATTATTGAACTTGGTGTAGATGTTTATATGAATAATGAAGCTACTACATTATTAACTGATGGAGATGCAGTAACTGGTGTTGTTTGTGAAGCTAAGACTGGTACAAATACATTTAATGCAGGTGCAGTTGTATTATGTACAGGTGGTTATGCTAGAAATAATGATCTATGCTTAGAATTAGCTGCTGATACAGGTTATAACTATACTGCTGCATGTGCAGGTGATACAGGTGATGGTATTGAAATGGCATTAGAAGTTGGTGCTGCTAAATCTGATTTCAATGAATCTATGTCTGGTGTATTCTGTGCAGATCCTTATGATATGCCTACAATTGGTCAAAAAGCTAACTCATATCCATTTGAATGCTTATTAGTAAATGGAAATGCAGAACGTCCAGTATCTGAAGATGCAGGATCACATACGCAGATGGTTTACTATACATATGAAGGTGAAGCTGATTATGGTTGGGTAATTATGGATCAAGAAATCGCAGATCATTTTGTTAAGTTAGATGAATACTTAGAAGCAACTGAAAGTGGAAGCTCATATATTAAAGCTTATAAAGCTGATTCTATCGAAGCTTTAGCAGAATTAATGGGTGTAGATGCTGCAACATTACAAGCAACAGTTGATGAATATAATTTAATGTGTGCAAATGGTGAAGATACTGATTGTGGTAAAGCAGCTGAATACTTAAGTGCAATTGATGATGGTACTTACTATGCAGTTAAAGAATATGATTTAACTCGTTCAAACTATGGTGGAATCAAGACTAACACAGAAGGTGCTGTAATTAATAGTGAAGGTGTAGCTATTACTGGTTTATATGCAGCAGGTATTATCTCTTCTGGTGATATGTTTGGTGATTATTATCCAGGTGGAGAAGCATTAGCAGTTGGTGTATACATGGGTTATATCTGTGGTACAAACGCAGCTATCTCAGCAATGAAATAATAAGAGAAATATCCATATGTATGAGCAGATACATATGGTCATAGTCAAAACTCCTCAATCAATGTCTATTTCTCTTAATAAATAGAAATTTCTTCTTTCAAGGGATGCAATAAGCATCCCTTTTTAAACGAAAACAGGTATCTGGTGCGGAGTTACCAGATACCTTAGGAAATTTTACTACAGGTATAGTTTATCACAATAATTGGTGAAATCTAAAACAGTTAAAGAATCAATCATTCATGTTGTGAATAAAAAAATAGAATTAGTATTGTCTAAGTGGATTAACTTGTTTTATAATAACCATATTGAAGTTAAAGGAGGAAAAAAGATGGTATCTGCTATAAGACTAAATATAGCTGGGGAGGTATTCGCCAAAAAGCTATTGGATGATATTTATGTATGCTGTGATCAAAATATAAATCTTATTTCCTTTGATGACTATTATGCTTTAAGATTATTTGTTAGAGAATTATCAGTAAATAGAGTAGAAAACAATCAGGATAAGGTTTTTAGATATTTTGTAGATAGTCGTTCATTTGATGGAAATGAAATGTTAGAAAGAATGGGAAATCAGGCTCTTTTGGAACAATTAGTAGAATATAGAGAACGTAAGAAAAACAAGTCACTAAAGACATTGGATTCATTTATAAAAGCTTTGAGAGGTTATTAGATAGATCATTGATCTATCTTTTTTTAAAAGAAAGAGCCTAGCTTAGCTAGACTCTTAGAGAAATTTCAATAATATTTATTATTGTTTA
>R17__coassemble_175_pt1 | contig 48655 bp, 45 predicted proteins | sample R17__metabat2_high_PE_012 | metagenome-assembled genome bin R17 | reverse complement strand
CAATTAGCTAGTGAACACAATAATACCCCTAAGATCATTGCAGAAAGTAAGACTGAGATATTCCCAACATTATTTCCTATCATACAATCATCATGATCCCAATTGTTAAGATAATAATTAATTATTTATATGTAGTTTCTGGAGCATAAGAGATCCCATTTTCTTTTTCTGCCTTATCGATCAAGTGAACGCTTCCTCTTTTGGATATTCATGCTTAAATTCCAAATTCATATAGTCCTAATACCTTAATTCAAAGAATTTTATATTTCTAATAGTAAAGTCAAGATTACAGACTTTTACTAATGCTTTCTATTTCCAAAATAGTTTGATACTACTTCTATATATTCATCTTGAATTGCCACACAATCCTCTCTATATAACAGCTTCATACTCGTATTTTATACCAAATTATTCGCTTTTATTCAAAATTATAAACCCTCTATATTTCTTATGATAAAGTTTCAGTGTAATCTATTGCCATATTTAAAAGAGAGAATTATTAATGCAAATATTAGAAAAGGCATACTCCACAAGTGGATGCTTAAAAAGCAACTTAGATATTTCTAATTTATACGAAAGGTTGATATATATGATTATTCTAAAACATATCCAAAAAAATTATTCAAACAAATCTGTTTTAAAGGATATAAATGCTGCATTTGATCAAAAAAATACAATTTATACAATTATAGGAAAAAGTGGAAGTGGGAAAACTACTTTATTTAATATTTTACTAGGATTAGATCAATCCTATGATGGTGAATATATATTAGGTCATCAGGATGTAAGAACATTTAATTATAAAAATTGGAGCGATGTACGTAGTAATCAAATATGTACAGTATTTCAAGATTATAAATTATTAGAAAACTTCACAGTATATGAAAATCTTCTGTATGCAAGTACACTAGAATATGAAACAACAAAAAAGAGAATTGAAGAACTGGTAAAAATATTTAATCTAGATCTTGAAATCAATCAAAAGGTCCATCAATTAAGTGGAGGACAAAAACAAAGATTAGCGATTGCTAGAGCGATTTTTAATCATCCAGATATTTTATTAATGGATGAACCATCTGCTAATCTAGACGAAGAAAACATTAATGATTTAAAGAAGTATCTACAATTGATTAAGAAAGATACAATTATCATCATCATTAGTCACGATCGAGATTTAACGGATATCAGTGATATTACTTATCACTTAGAAGATGGAAAATTAGATTTATTGAATCATAATTCTTCAAAAGAAATATTTGTTTCTAAAAGCAAAAATACAATCAAAAGAATTCCCCCAATTCAATACTTAAAAACATATTGTAAAGCTAAACTAGGAGATATAATTTTGCTGAATATTCCAATCATTTTAATAATTGCTATTTTTATTAATGTATTTGGTTATCTGCAATATGATTTACAATCAGGGATAGATTCTTTCTATGGAGGAATAGGAGAAAATACAATTTTTATTTCGACATCTAATTATAATCAAGATTATATAAATGAAAAAGAAGGATATTCAATGAGTGATGATGGAACTAGAATCTGTTTTTCTAAAGAAGATTTAGCTCAAGTAAGAGCTATTGCTGGTGTAAAAAAAGCTGATTTATTTAATACATATGCTTGTTCTGTTGCAGATCATGAAAATCTAACATCTGATTATTATTTCCTAAAAAAAGATGCAAGCTCATATATTCAATCGCTAGGGAGTTATTCAAAATGTCCTGAGGTTGTTAGTTTTATCTTTAATTCAATGAGAGTAAGTGAAGATTATTTTAATTCCTATAATAAGGATGGAATACAATTAATAAGTGGTAGAGTACCTAAGAGTAATCTAGATGAAATCCTAATACCGGATATTCTTTCTTACCAGTTATTTGGAAAGATAGTAGACAATCTAGATTGTAAGTTATCTGTAAGAGACCAACAAGGTAACCATCAAGAAAAAAATTATCAGATCGTAGGTGTATATCAGACAAATTCACAAATATTTATCGATGATCAGTATATTATCTATTTAGGATATAATGAATATGATCCAAATGAAGGAAATTTAAATGTAGAATCATATCAATATTTTAAAAATTCAGACTATGAAAGTAATAAAACAATCAAGGATTATATAAATCCAATTTATGAAAGCTACGAATCTTATGAAAAGGCAATCGGAACAGGATACTATGATATGGTTATTATCACAGAAGATTCACAGTTAAAAAATGTACATAATGAAATTAAGAAGTTATTTCCAAATCTTTCAATTCTATCTCAGGATGAAATAAAAAATGGTGAATCCTCAGAAATATATAAAACATTAACTAATCGTTACTTATTATTGCAGATAGGTGCAGTTGTCATATTAAGTGTTATTGTTTTATTATTAAGTAGAAGCTATATCAAAGGTCGAACAAAAGAAATTGCTATTCTTTATATGTTAGGTTATCAAAAACAATTTACTTATTCACTGTTATTACTGGAATATGGATTGACTACTTTTGTGAATGTTACTGTTGCATATCTATTCATTTATATCGCAAGATTTTTCTTTAGAGGATCATCGATCCTATTGGTAATGAATTTTATTTTTACACCTAAAATGATGATATCAATGAGTGTTAGTATTATGGGTATTATGCTGCTTTCAGTGATTATTTCATTAATGCAGATTAAAGAAAATAAATTAATACATCATTTAAAGGAGATACAATAATGAAAAAACGAATATTGTCTATTATAGCTATTGTAATATTAATTGTTGTATTTTATAGATCTTTTATAATGTTGAATGGAGACCGTACAAACGATTATCCACAGCATTTTTATGATTTAACTTCCATCAAACACTATCATTATGACGATATTGAATTTAAAAAATATCAATTTAGTATTGGAAACATAAAAGAAAAGGATGAAAAAACTTTATTACTTCAATTAGAATGTGATGATCGATTATATAATGATTTTAAAGATGGCTATTCTTTTTATCTTGGAAATCAGGATGAATTAATTAGTGATGTAGGATGTAATTATGAAGGAGATGGAGTCGTTGAATTAGCAATGATCATGGAAGATTCTTTACCTGAATACAATCAGATCGTGATTGTAGAAAACAGTGAATTTAAAAATGAAATTGTGATCAACTGTGATGATTTAATCATGACCAATGAAATAGTTGCTTTTTAATGCAAATATTAGAAAGATGGCATACTCCACAAGTAGAAGCTTTAAAAGCAATCAATTTACGGTAATCAATGATCATACAGAAATTTGGGAAAAGGATTGATAAAAAATCTCTTTTCCTTTTTTATTCATGAATAAATCGGTATAAAAGAAATAGAGGGTTAGGAGGATAAGAATATGGAAAAAAACAATCATTTTACTGCAATCAATGATCAGGGAATAGAAGTAGTATGTGATATTTTATTTACTTTTGATTCTGAAGAAACTAAAAAAAGCTATATCGTTTATACTGACCACAGCCTAGATGAAGATGGCAATACACAGGTTTTTGCTTCTATTTATGATCCGGAAATGTTAAATCCTGTATTAGAACCTATTGAAACTGAACAAGAATTTCAAATCATTGAAGATATTCTTCAAACATTACAGGATGAAATAAAGAAGAAAATATATGAGTCAAATAACTAATAGTCTATTCTTTTAGATAAGTTGTTGGTTTAAAGATCTACATCGATTTAAATCATAAATATAAACACAAAATACTTGACACAATCTATTACTTTAATGATATCAATAATAAAATAATAATGTGATAAAAATTAAATTTTCATAATATCGTACATTTATACCCTATTTTCTAAATTTTTAGTATAAACATTGTTTCCGATTATTTATTGTGGTAATATTAAATCGTATTTGATTGCTATCTTTTAAATATAAAGGAGGCTAATATGATTAAAAATAAAAAAAGAAAAGTAGTTTCATTGATTATTGTATTCATAATATTATGTGGACTTTCAATTCGATTTGTTCCTGTAATTCAAAAAGGGTATGCGTGGATGAGATTACAGATAGTGTTCCATTATAAATGTGAAACAGATGATTTTAAAACGAGATTTTACATTTTTCCTGAAGATCCTGAACCATATCCAACATATTGTTTGGAATGTACACCCAAAGATGATTCAAAATCAGAAATAATAATATTTTCTTATCAGATTTATAAAGGTATAGAATATTAAAGAAGAATAGATCATTGTTTTAACAAATAAAAGTGAAAATCGTTATGAGAAAATAGGTCATTTTGTTTCTAATGAATCGATTCATTATGTATTGGATATTTTATATGCCTGTATCTTTAATCAGAGCTATAAGCAAAGTATTGAAGATCGTAAAGCATATGTGGAAAGTGTAGACCATCAACGTTCTTTTTAAATTGTCACCTGTCAGGTGACATTTTCTTTCCCTTTTATGATATCCTATAGCTGTAAAAGAAAAAGGAGGACAATACAATGACATATGATAGATACGATTTAACTAAACTATGGGGGGAAGCAAGAAGAAGAGCATTAAAATATTATGTTGAGGATACAATTCAAACGTGTGAAAATGTAAAGGTATATCCAGACCATTGGGATGCTATTCATGATGATCAGAATTCAGATAGACATCCAGCTGTTACATTTCTAAATAATGACACAATCAGTGCAGGAATAGAATTATCTTTCCATGCAAGTGATAAGGTTGCTGTTTTAAATTTTGATAATGGTACTAAAGCAGGTGGTGGAGGTGAAATAGGGGCCACAGCACAAGAAGAATCATTGTGCAGAAGTTCTAATTTATATGAATCTCTAGTACAAGCTAAGTGTATTAAGGAGTATTATCAATATAATGGAACGACAGTTCATAAAAATTCTGCTGCTATTATCTATAGTCCAGCTGTTTTATTTTTTAGAGCTGGTACTGATTATCACTCTATTTCTCCTATCAAAATGGATGTAATCACATGTGCTGCTTCTGAAATCCAATTATCAGATGCATTACAGGAATATGAGAGAAGAATCAAAAATATTCTTGCTTCCAGCATTGACAATGGTGTTAAAAATATTGTTTTAGGAGCATGGGGATGCGGAGCATTCAATCAGGACCCTGTCATTGTATCAAAGGCTTTCTGCAATGTCTTAAATACTTATGGTGGATACTTTGATCATATTGTATTTGCAATTATCGATAATCAAAGTACGAACTATACAGTCTTTAAGGATACCTTTGATCAGTATTATGAAGGAGAGACAAGAGAGATTTTATAATAGATAAGGCGATAGTTCAGTTTTATGCTGAAAATTATTGCCTTTTTTAGTATAATTGGGTTATGTAGCAATCCAGGTAAGCTGGACATGTGGCTTAGTATTTTTTCTTTCTCTATTACAGGATGAAATAAAGAAGAAAATATATGAGTCAAATAACTAATAGTCTATTCTTTTAGATAAGTTGTTGTTTTAATTGGTTTAAAGATCTATACCGATTTAAATCATAAATATAAACACAAAATTCTTGACACTATCGGATTAAAAATGACTATTTTATACCCTTATAGATGAAATATTGTTATAATTGGTATAGGAGGAATAATATAATGAAAAAAATATTATTATTGGTATTATGCTTAGTAATTACAGGATGTACAAGTAAAAATAATACAGAAGAAAAAGAAGTCTATAAGGATGTTTATCTAGATCTTACAAATCAGATGATCAAAGAAGATACAGGTACAAGTATGGAAATGTGTCAGTTTGTTGGAGAAGATGTAGATGATCAGATTACATCTATCAACGAACAACTGCAGGAATTCTATGATTATTATTATGAAATTTATAAGGATGAAGATCTATATGCAATTGAACTATATAATTATCCTTATACGAATGAACGCTATGTAAATCTAGTCTATACATTCCTGGAAATTCCTAATTATGCAACAGATGGAAATATTTCTAGTCTATGCTATGATAAAAAGGAAGGTAAGTTTATAGATGATGATGAAGCCTTCAAATTAGCTGATATTACCTATGAACAGCTAGAAGAAGCAATGAGTGAATATGTAGGTAAAAAAGAAAACTATACAGGAATTGAAATTAGAGAAATTGCTTATTACATTGATGAAAACTCAGATGTTACTTTTATTGTAAACTATTGTTCATCTATTGAAGGAGCTATTGATGAATGTACAAGCTTCTATATCTATCATAATGGGGAGATTCAAGATACTGAAAATAGACTTGATCTAATGGATCTGGATTTATTAGACCATACTAAAACCTATGATCTAGCATTAAGAAGTGAAGCAAAAGGTTAGAAAGAACTCTTATTGAGTTCTTTTCTTGTGCTTTTTTTGATTAATGGGTTATAATATTATTATAAACTAAATAAAAGGAGAAAAAACAATGGGATTTAAAAAAGGATTTTTATGGGGTGGCGCTTTAGCTGCTAACCAATGTGAAGGTGCTTATTTAGAAGATGGAAAAGGTTTAGCTGTACCTGATATGTTACTTGGAGGAACTGCTACTAAACCTAGAACTTTCTGTCCACAGACTGTAGAAGGAGCATTCTATCCTTCTCATGAAGCAATTGATTTCTATCATCATTATGCAGAAGATATTGCTTTATTTGCTGAAATGGGATTTACTGTATTACGTTTATCAATTAACTGGTCAAGAATCTTCCCTCAGGGAGATGAAAAAGAACCAAATGAAGCAGGACTTGCTTTCTATGATAAAGTATTTGATGAATGTAAGAAATACAATATTGAACCATTAATTACTTTATGTCACTATGAAATTCCATGGGGACTAGTTGTTAAATACAACGGATTTGCATCAAGAGAAACAATTGGTTTCTTCTTAAATTATGTAACTACATGCTTTAAGAGATATAAGGATAAAGTAAAATACTGGTTAACATTCAACGAAATCAACTGTGCTACAAGTGGTGAAGGAACTTCTTCATTATATGGTTTAGGTATGATCGATCATAAATTATTAGATAGTCCAGATCCAGTAACTTTTGATAAATTTACTGATGATCCACAAACTAGATGGGAAGCATTACATAATGAATTCGTTGCTTCTGCCTTAGCTGTAAAGGCTGGTCATGAAATCAATCCTGACTTTATGATTGGAAATATGATCTGTCATTTAACTCAATATCCATATACTTGCAATCCAGCAGATGTTTTAGCTTGTCAGGAAAAGGATTCTATTTTAAATGATCTATGCGGTGATATCCAGGTTAGAGGAGCTTATCCAGCTTATGCTTTAGCTTATTTAAAGAAAAATGGTATTGATACTTCTTATATTACTGAAGAAGATAAGAAGATCTTAAAAGAAGGTACAGTTGATATGTATACTTTCTCATACTATATGACTAACTGTGTAGCAACTGCACCAGATGTTGAAATGACAGGTGGAAATGTTACTGGTGGAGCAAAGAATCCATATTTACCAGCATCTGACTGGGGATGGACTATCGATGCCGATGGTTTAAAGTATACATTAAAGAAATTATCATCACGTTATCCAGATACACCATTAATGGTAGTAGAAAATGGATTTGGTGCATTTGATAAGATTGCTGAAGATGGTAAGATCCACGATGATTATCGTATTAATTACTTTAAGTCACATATTAAAGCTATGAGAGAAGCAGTAGATGATGGTGTTGATTTATTAGCTTATACTACATGGGGACCAATTGATATCGTATCAGCAGGAACAGGACAATTAGCTAAACGTTATGGTTTTGTCTATGTAGATCGTCATGATGATGGTACAGGTGATTTCTCTAGAGGAACAAAGGATTCCTTCTATTGGTATCAGAAATGTATCAAATCTAATGGTGAAGATTTAGATTAGTAAACTGAATGAGAAGGAATACTTCTCATTCTTTTTTTGGGAAACAAAAAATGCCACTGATAAGTGACATTTTAAACAGCAGTAAATCCACCATCAACTGGTAAAGTAATACCTGTAATATAGCTTGCTTTATCACTAGCTAAGAATACATAAGCATTAGCTACTTCTTCTGGTTCAGCTAATCTTCCAATAGGTTCTTTAGCGATCATACTATCTTGAACTGCCTGTGGTAATGTTCCAAGTAATGGAGTATTGATAAATCCAGGAGCGATTGCATTTACTCTGATTTTCTTAGGAGCTAATCCTACAACACTTGCTCTAGTCATATTTACTACAGCAGCTTTAGCAGCTGAGTAAGAATATCCATCATCAAATCCAACTAATCCACCAACTGAAGAAGTATTGATAATTGAACCACCTGTTGGCTGTTTTTCCATCTGTAATGCTGCATAGTGATCTGTTAAATAAACTCCATCTAAGTCAACAGATAATACCTTATGCCATGTTTCAATACTTTCAGTTAATAAAGTTGCTGGACCACTAATTCCTGCATTAGCTACAGCAACATCTAATTTACCAAACTTTTCTACAGCAAAATCGACCATTGCTTTTGTATCTGCATCACTAGATACATTTGCTTTGCAGAATACTAATCTACTTTCATCATAACCTAATTCATCTAATACAGACTTGTTATTTTCATTGTAATCTACAGCAACAACAATAGCTCCTTCTTCTAAGAAACGTTTTGTAATTGCATAACCAAGTCCACTTAAAGCACCAGTAATTAAACAAACCTTGTTTTCTAATTCCATTTTACCTTTCTCTCTTTCTAGTACAATGTACTGTATATATAGTACAATGTACGGTGAAAAAAATCAAGATTGAATTTCATTTTTTGTATTGTTATAATGGTTATGGTGATTAAATTGAAAACAAAAGAAAAGATCATGGAAACAGCCATAACCTTATTTAATGAAAAAGGATATTCAAATGTAAGTTTAAGAGAAATAGCTCAGAATGCTAATACTACAATAGGAAATCTTACTTATCATTTTAAAAAGAAGGAAGATCTTGTAGATGCTATTATCAGTGATCTGCATGAAAATTATTCTTTCTACTTTAATAAAGATCTTAAGGATGAACAAATCCTTAACTATTTAATTGAATCCTTTAAACAGGAGGATATCAACTATCAGCGCTATGCCTTCTATTTTAAAGATATGAATACAATTATATCTAATTCTGATACTTTAAAACATAAAAAAGATCAATTCCAATATGATCTATATCTCTATTATAAGCAATCTCTTACTTATTTAAAGAAAGTAGATCTGATCAGGGACGAAATTACTATAGAGGATTTAGATCTTTTAGCCTTATCCATGGCTTCCATCTCAGCAGGTTATATGAATCCATCCTCTATCAATGCTAATCCACTGATCAATTGTCCTACAATTACTGAACTATTAACGGGATTATTGAAGCCATATCTAAAATAATTGTAAACCAATCTATTAACGAAAAATAGAACCCTCATATTCCTTTTTCATTAGTTTAACTACCTTGCTGCTATCTCCTGGCTTGATTGTATAGGTATATCTATTTGGAATCGTACCAAAGGTAATGATCTTAGAGTGAGGGATCTCTTGACTTAGATACAATAGCATATTTTCTCTTGTAGCGTTATGATCATAGATCTTAATATAGGAATATCCACTATAATCTTGAGATGGATATTTTAAGATCTTAAGATCATCAAAAAAAGCTAACTCCTCTTTCATTTTTATATATAGATATTCTATTCTTTCACTTTTATCGATCAGCATAAAATAAGCAATATCATGATAATCAGGTTTACGGTTCAGATAATTACGATAGGGTGACTTTCTTAAAGAAGCTACCAGCTGATTATAGATAGGCAGATCACAGCTTGAGTAATAGATAATTAATAGATCATCGTAAATAACATTCGTAAAATAAGGCTGATCAAGAGAATCTAATAATGACATGATCTCTTTACTGTAGTTTTCTGATAAGGTACATAAATGAAGATAACGTTTCTCATTAAAATCATAGAGAGCTGCTCCATCCATTACGATCACTGGAAGTAAAAATTTGATCTCACTTAAAGATTCCATTATAGAAGCAGGAGTACGCAAAGTAGAAACAGTGAACTTAGCACCATCCTCGATCATTCTATTTAATTCCACCTTTTCAAAGCCTGTAAGATTATTATGTTTATCAAGCAAGGTTTCATCTACTCCAGAGACAAACAATAGATCTCTATTTTTATGCTTAGGAAGTGAGAAACAGTTGATTACTACCCCTAAGACAATTCCAATCATTGTATCGAGAAATCTATTCCAGACAAATAGATATGGATCAGCATCATTTAAGTGATTAACAACAATGCTTAAAAATACAACACAGGAAAAGTAGGATGCATCCTTTTTCTTTAAGACTACAGTAGTATATAAAATAGCTACAACACTTAAAGAGATACTAATTCCTCTAATCATCTCTTCTATTATTGAATCGAACCTAATAGGAAATAACTGAAATAAAAGTAAGAACAGTAAACCGTAGATAGCTCCTATAGCTGTTCCGATGGTTCTTTGTTTTGCTTTAGCCTTTGTTTCAGAGATATAATCCTGCATACACCATAATACAGCTAATTGACTGTAGAATACGATTCCTTTCCCATTTCTTAGGATATTTACAATATAACACAATAAGATCCCTATAGCTGATTTAATAATTCTAAGACCGATCTTAGGAAATTCTAATTGTATAGATTTCTTTTTCACTTTGATCTCCTCCTTTTCTTGCCTAACTTATTATACTCAGGAATAAAGGAAAGTCCATGATTAAATGATAAAATAATATCAAAGCGATAAAATAATCTTATATAAACAGAAAAAAAAACTACATTGATTGAATCAATGTAGCTGATCTCTAAAAGGTACGTAATTCTTCTACTGTTTTTTCATCTAATGCTTCTAATAGCTTTACTAATAGCTTAACTGCATTATCATAGTCATTATAGTCTATAATTCCAGTAGGAGTATGAATATTTTTAACGGGAATACCAATAGCCAGGGCAGGGGCTCCTCCACCCATATTTTGTGTATAATCTGTATCTGTTCCCCCACGTCTTAATAGGCATAGCTGGTAAGGAATATTGTTTTCCTTTGCGATCTTCTTAGTGAATTCTAATAGCTTCTTATTGGCAATAGTACTTGAGTCCATTACAAATAATTGAGGACCATCTCCACATTTAGTACCTGCTCCATTACCAGCAGGAGATGTATCAAAGCTTAAAGCAATAGAAGGTTTTAAATTAACTGCCATTGCTAAAGCACCACGGCATCCTACTTCCTCCTGTACACTTCCTCCCCCAATATAGGTAACCTTTAAATCTTTATTAGCGACCTCCTGTAAGGCTCTAATAGCGATAGTGCATCCAATACGGTTATCCCATGCTTTAGCCATCAGCTTTGTATTCTGTAGCTTTGTAAAGTGAGATTTAGGGGTAATATTATTTCCGATCTCGATCCCTAAGGCTTCTACTTCTTCTTTGGACTGGGCTCCTATATCAAACATGATCCCTTCTGCATTTGGATATTTTTCCATCATTGGTTCATTGGTATTTAAAGTCATTACTCCTTCAATGATCTTTTGATCATTAGTATGAAGCTGGAAGATCTGACAGGTCATTCCATGAGGAAATACAAAGCCAGCATTAAATACTAAAATCTTCCCCTCTGGTGTGATTTCTCTAACCATAAAGCCAATTTCATCCATATGACCATTAGCCAGTACTACAGGTCCATTTCCTACCTTACCATAAATATTTCCAAAACCATCTACGATTGGTTCAGTTACTTTACTGATTTCTCTTCTTAAAATTTCACGGACAAACCCTTCATCTCCACTTCCACCAGGTGCATCAGTGATTTCTTTTAAAAATTCTATATCTTTCATAATGTTCTCCCTTCTGCAATTCTAGTCTCATTATATCCCTTATAGAATAATTATTCTAGTTGTTTCTTGAGGCTCATATTTTATAGCTGTCTGATCCATTGTTCAAGCTTAGCTTCACTGATTTTTAGATCGTGGGTATTTCCTTTAAAGGTACAATCCAGAAAGCTATTTAGCTTTACATATTCACTAAATTCTTCCTTCGTATGACCAACCCATCCACCATTTGTCGCAAAGGCATCGATTTTCTTAATAGAAGAAAGATCATAGCTTCTTAAAAAGGTACGCATTGGACTTGTTAGTGTATACCACCATACAGGAGTACCTAAGACTATAGCGTCATATTGATTGAAGTCAATTTCAATAGGGTTGATCTGTACAGTTTCTCTAAGATCCATTTTTCTTTCCTCATCACTTACCAGCTTCTGATAATCAGTTGTAAATGGAATCACTGGACTTAATTCTAATAGATCATAGTTTTTTGCCTTGGCAATCTTTTTAGCGATATTTCTTGTATTATTGTGATAAGAGTAATAAATTACAATTCCCTTCATAGTATTTACCTAACCTTTCATTTAAATGAATATTCAATAATCTATAGTTCTTTAATTTCTATATTTAATTCCTTCATCAGCCAGTCTGCTACTAAATGACGATGACAAAATTCCTCTCTCTTTTCGTAACATAATAGTACACAATCCTGATCTTCAACATATTCTTTTAATTTCAAATAGATCTCTTGAGCATTCAGCTTACTTAATATTTCATGATAAAAACGCCTAGTATATCTTTCTTCATCCATTCCATTATGATGATATTCATGAAGAATATCATGACTTGGAGCTAAAAGCTTGAATTCTTTCCCATTATAATTTTCAGGAGCCTCATAGCAGATAGCAACTATTGTTAGAGAAGAAGGAATATTAGGAATATTCTCAAAATAAGATGTATATATTTTCATTTTGTTCTCCTTTATAATCTTATTCTAATCTTTGAATATCTGAAAGTCAATTAAATAAACTGGATAAAACATTTGACAATAGTACGAATACGTACTAAAATGAATGTAGAAGATAAGTAAAAGGAGCAAGATAAAATGAAAAAAGTAACTGCAGGTAGAGATTATTTAGGAAATTTAGCACCAGAATTTGCTGCTGCAAATGATGATGTATTATTTGCCCAGCTATGGGCAAATGAAGAAGCTTTAAGTCCAAAGCAAAGATCTATGATCACTATTTCAGCTTTAATGGGAGCAGGGATCTTAGATGAATCCTTAAAAAGTCATTTAGAAATGGGTAAAGAAAATGGCATTACAAAAAAAGAAATTGTAGCCATGGTTACTCAACTAGCCTTTTATACTGGTTGGCCTAAAGGATGGGCAGTATTTGCGATGGTAGCTGAGATCTATCAAGAAGAAGAAACAGCAAAGGATCATGCAGGATTATTTGGATTAGGAGAATTATTAGATGATCCAGCTCACTTTAGTGGAAATGTTTATGTAAAGGATATTTTAGATTTTAATTATCCAATGATCGCTGATCAGGTAACCTTTGAACCAGGATGTATCAATAATTATCATATCCATGCTGCTGGTCAAATTTTATTAGTTACTGATGGAGCAGGATGGTATCAGGAAGAAGGAAAACCTGCTCAAAAGCTGCATGTAGGGGATATAGTCAAGATTCCTGGAGGAGTTAAACACTGGCATGGAGCAGCTAAAAACAGCTATTTCAGTCATTTAGCTTTAGAAGACTGGTCTAAAGGACAGCCTGAATGGCTAGAAAGAATTTCAGAAGAAGAATATAACGCATTGGAGGAAGAATAAAATGTTAGACTTTCAGTATTCATTAAGAACAGATGTGATCTTTGGAAAAGATATGATTACTAGATTACCTGAAGTATTAGAGGAATATGGGAAAAAGGTTTTACTTGTTTATGGTGGAAAAAGCATTCATCGAACAGGGTTATATAATGTGATTATGGATCAGTTAAAGAATTTTGAAGTATATGAACTATCAGGTATTCAGCCAAACCCTAAAATTGATTCAGTTAATGAAGGATGTAAGATCTGTAAAGAAAAGGGAATTGAAGTGATTCTTGCAGTAGGTGGAGGAAGTGTATTAGATGCTTCTAAAGCTATTGGAATTGGAGCTAATTATAACGGAGACTGTTGGGATCTGATTACTCAAAAGAGTCCTATTACAGATTGCTTACCATTAGTAGGTGTATTAACAGTAGCAGCAAGTGGAAGTGAAGTAGGAAATGGAGCAGTTATTTCTAATCCAGCTACAAATCAGAAAATAGGAATTGATTACAAGGATATGATCTATCGTCATATTATAATGGATCCAACCTATACTATGACTTTACCAAAATATCAGAGTGCCTGTGGAGCAATCGATATTTTCTCTCACTTAATTGAACAATACTTTACTGGTGAATATACATTATTATCTAAGGGACTATGTGAGGCTGTGATGAAAACAATTATAGAATATGCACCAGTTATTATCCAGCATCCTGATAATTATGAAGCTAGAGCACAGATCATGTGGTCAGCATCTTTAGCTAATAATGGTATTTTATCAAATGGAAGTTCCTATAGTGGATGGCCATGTCATGCTATTGAACATGAATTATCTGCTTATTATGATATTACCCATGGTCATGGATTGGCGATTGTATTACCAGCATGGATGGAATATGTATTAAATGATACGACTGTAGATCAGTTTGCAAGATATGCTAGAAAGGTATGGGATATACAGGAAGAAGATTATAAGGCAGCTAGAATGGGAATTCAGTCAACCAAAAAATTCTTTGAAGATCTAGGTATTTCTACTACCTTATCTAGTGTAAATATTCCTGATGATCTTTTTGATCAGATTGCAAAAGAAGCTCAAATCAATGGTTATCTTGACTATGCATTTGTTCCATTAACAAAAGAAGATGTTGTCACTATACTTAATTCTTGTAAATAGTGAAGTAATTTAAATCAGTAGTAATCACTACTGATTTTTTGTTATTTCTTTTTCGATATTTATATTGCTTTATGTTATGATGAAGTTGAAGGTGATCATATGAAGGAAAATAATCATATCTTAGAAGAAAAGCTGTTAAAGATCGATAGTTTTGAAGAATATCTTGATCATTATGAACTGTTTGTCAGATTAAATCATACTCCTATGATCTTTGAACATGTTCTTAAACTATTAGAGGGAGATGATCAATTTAGTCATCATACTAAGGAATCTATGATTTCACAAAAAAGAGTAGAACTTAAGAAATACTATATGAATCAAATTGAACAATGTATGCTAGAGATCCAACAATATGGTTATTATATTACTCCTGAACAGGATCAATATATTGATGTAGTTTATCACTATCCTAGAGGTAAAAGACAGGCTATTCAGAATAAGCTGATTCATGAATTTGGAGAAATCATTGAAAATGATGGATCAGATCATTTAGCTAGGATCAGCACACAATACAATGAAGAAATAGCAATTATGTTTTATGACTGGGAAAGTTTTAGCAGAAAAGATGATCCCTATTTCAATCAGCAGGGGTTATATGATTATTTTTTCAGATATAATCGTATTAAACAGTTAGATCATTATATTTATATGATCCAGCCCTTTAGTGATGAATTTAGAGGGATGAGATCTATAAGATATCCTGATATCAAAAAGGTGATTACTACCTATAATCGATACCTGAAAGAAAAAAGAGATCAGATTTATCAGGAACTTCTGATCCAAAAGGAAGAAAGGGGAAAATGGAAATCTGAGCAGGAAGTATTTCTTATTATTCATCAATATTTTCCTGATGCATTGTTTCAATATAAACCTGACTTTTTAGAAGGCAAATCATTAGATATCTATATTCCATCCATTCAATGTGCAATTGAATATCAGGGGTTACAGCACTTTGAAGCAATCGAATTTTTTGGAGGAAAAGAAGCTCTTGAGGATAATCAAAGAAGAGATCAGTTTAAAAGATTTATGTGTAAAAGCAGGGGAATCAAACTAATCTACTGGTATTACTTTGATCCTGTTACCATTGAATGGTTTGAAAATATTATATTACCTCAATTAAAATAAGTGTTTATACAAATAATCTGTTTTTTGTTCAATTAAATACTATGATCAAGATTTCTATATTATATTAATAATAGGATATATAATATGTTATCTATAGTAATTTTTATAAGAAAGGATAAACATTTTCTATACTGGACGAAATGCTGTTTAATAGGGGCATAAACATGATAAGGTAATATACAAATCAATAGTAATACATTTGTATTAAATAATTTGATTTTTGGTATTACACATAAAAAAGGAGGGTATTGAATTGAAAAAATCTAGTGTTATATTATTGTGTATTTGTCTTTTGATTTTAACTTTTACATTTAATGTATCAGCTGATCAAATAACAGATGAAACCATCATAACAAAACTAAATATTTTAGAAGATACAAAATTAGAAATACGCCATAATTATGAACTAGAAGATGTTTATGGAAACAACCGATATAAATTAATTGTATTCAAAAATAAAGGCTATTTAATCTATGATCAAATATCAAATAATATTATGGAATACAGTCTAAATAGTGTAGAGTTTCCTTATTGTGAATTTATTGATTCTGATTTTGATTTGATTTATTGTGGGCCACTTAACTATATAGTACATAAAAACAATTTATATTATGAAATTCACACTATGGAGATTGTTGATATCGATTTAACAAGAGAATATTATGATTCTTTATTAGTTAATGAAGAAAGCAGTGTGCAGACAACAACTAGTTGGACAGGAATCAGTTCCAGTAGATTTTATAATTACAAAGGAAGTGCATGGCAAAATTCAGGAAATAATGTAAATTGTTGTGGACCTATTTCTACAGCAATCATGATTGCTTATTATCAAGACTATTTGAATCCAATTTTAGAATTTAGTACTTCAGTTAGAGATCCCTCTAATCCAACTTCTCCAGGAACATTAATTACTAAAATTAAGAACTCTACAGTCTCACCAACAGCTACTGTACCCGTAACTATTTGTAACGGTGTAAATGTTTTTTTGAATAATTATAATATTGCATCTACCTATACATGTGCATATAGTAGCACATCAACATGGAATAATGCAGTTACTAAAATTGGCGCAGGAAGACCAGTTGCTATTGGAATCTCAGGGTTAGCGATGTATAATGGAGTTAATCCAAATGATTATGGATGGCATTGGGTAACTGCATATGGATATAGAACAATTGATGGATCCGGATATTATAGATGCATTGATAATTGGGGAAATTATGATGTAGCAATCAAGACAATTACAACTGTTGGTATTGTTTATTTAAGTAGATAATGATGAAAAGGTGGTAAATATGAGAAAATTATTGACTTTCTTTATAGGTATTTCAATGTTACTTAGTGGATGTCAGCTGACTACAAATGTTCCTTTCACAGATGATGAAAAAGCAGAAATTTATATCGAATATCTAAAAAAATTACCTGATATGATAGTAGAAAATAGCTATTATACATATGATATTCAAGATAAGAATGATTCATTATACTATCAGTTTTATAATAGAGATGGTTACAAACAATATGTATTTACAGGCAATCAAATAAATGATGGATTTATGCTTGATATTGATGATCAATATGCATATATATATATCGATATACTAAAAGAAGAGGGAAATGTAATTCGAACTGAAACGAATGATTCTATTTTGAATTTAGTTAAAGAATATGAAATTGATATAACTGAATTCATGAATAATATGGAATTTGTATCATTAGAAACAACAGCAACTTTATCTAAAAGTCAATACTATCTTGATTCTGTCAATTTAAAAACCAAATTGGATGACCAAGAATATGATGGGACTGGAACATTTTATATAAATGATCAAAAAGATGTCAAAATACATGAAACGATGGATATTTTACTAGATGGAACATTTGAAAATAATGACAGATCTTTAGGCATGATTATTTATGCAAAGAAAGATGTTCAAAATGAACGTGAGGAACTAGAATATATAGATGTATCTTCTGATGAATTCATTCAGACTTTTCATACAGAAATAGAAAAATTATAATAGCATAAATGAAAAAGCTTGTATCTTAGTGATACAAGTTTTTTGTATAGTAGAGTAGTAATAAAAATAGTTCTATTTAATTTTGATCAGATCAATAATCTTAGATAGATCCTTTCTTCCATATTTATTTTGAATCATGTACCCTCTTCGAATAAAGGGGTCTTTTAAATGAAAAATCTTATATTCTGTATGATTTAGAATATAAACTCTAGCAATACTTAAAGGAACTATTGTATATCTTTGAGGATTTAAAAGTCTTAAACACATAGAAATCGTACCAGCTGTTAATAATAAATTGGCATCCTTTAAATAGGTATGATGATAGATTTCATAATCATCAGAATAATGGGTATAGATCTCATCATATTTATAATAATGATCAAGATCAAAGGTCTGATCAGCTATGATCACCAGTTCTTCATGATACAGCTCTTGAATATCAATATTACTATAGGGATAAAGGTTGGAAACAAACCCAAGGTCGATCTTCTGTTGGTCTACTAATCGATAGATCTCATGAGAGTGATGAGTCTGAATATTTAAATAATATTCTGGATAATTCTCTATTATTTCATGATAGAAAGGTTGAAGGATAAAGTTATTGACTGAATCTGTAGCTCCAATGATGATCTCCATTTTATGCCCATTTTTTTCGATATCTAAAGCATCCTTCCATAATCCCATTAATCCTCTGGCAATAGGTAAAAAGGTCTGTCCATGGTCAGTTAGAGTAATATTACGATGTCCTTTTTGTCTGATGATCAACGGATATCCTAATTCTTCTTCTAAACATTGCATACGTGTACTGGCAGTAGACTGAGAGATATAGAGCAGTTCACTAGCCTGCATAATATTGTTACATTCTACAATTTTTAAAAAGGTTTCGATTTCTTCTAGATTCATAACATCCTCCATAATATCTAATTTATAGATATTATATATTAAATATATCTGTTATACAAATATATAATTATAAACTATAATGAATTTAGAGGTGAAAAAAATGAGTGTTGGAAATAAAATTTTAAAATCAAAGGAAAGATTACCACAAGAAAAACTAGAAGGGTTAAAAGGAATCCCTGCTGCTAATATAGGTGATGCCAGTAATCGTATTGCCTGTCTTTATGGATCACTGATTGCCTATAATCATAATCCTATATTAGGACAGGCATATACAGTACGTCTTACAGCTGGAGATAATCTTTTCTTATATTATGCAATTATGCATGCTGAACCAGGAGATATCATTGTTGTTGATGGAAATGGCTATTTAGGAAGAGCTCTTATGGGAGAAATCATGAGTCAACTGGCTATTCAAAAAGAAATTGGTGGATTTATCATAGATGGAGCTATCCGTGATCCTAAAGAGCTGAGTAAATTAAGTATTCCTATATTTGCTAAAGGGGTTAGTCCTAATGGCCCTTATAAAAATGGACCAGGAGAAATCAATGTTCCTGTATCGATTGATGGACAGGTGATTATGCCAGGAGATATTCTGGCAGGAGATGAAGAAGGAATTGCCATTATTCATCCTGAAGACTTGGAAATGGTTACTCAGGAAGCAAAGAAAATTGTGATCAAAGAAGCAAATATGAAACAACAAATTCAATTAAAAGGGACTTTAGATCTTTCCTGGATGTATGAGAAACTAAAAGAAATTAAAACAGAAATCGAGGGTGAAGAATATGTATAGAGAAAAATTCCCAAACAATTTTTTATGGGGTGGAGCAGTAGCTGCTAATCAATGTGAAGGTGCCTGGAATGTAGATGGTAAAGGATTAGATCTTGCTAGTTGTTTTAGAAATGGACTTCATAGTCCATTTACAGGAAAACCTGATGAAAGTAAATATTTTCCTCAGAAGGAATCAATTGATTTCTATCATCATTATAAAGAAGATATAGCATTATTTGCAGAAATGGGCTTTAAGGTATTTAGAACCTCAATTCAGTGGACAAGAATCTATCCTACTGGGGTAGAGGAAGAACCTAATGAAAAAGGATTAGAATTCTATGATCAACTATTTGCTGAGTTATTAAAGTATGGTATTCAGCCTTTAATTACGATCTCTCATTATGAAATGCCAATGTATTTAGTAGAAAAGTATCATGGATGGTATGGAAGAGAATTAATTGAATATTTTATAATATTTTGTAGAACGATCTTTTATAGATACAAGGATCAGGTAAAGCTTTGGCTTACTTTTAATGAAATCAACAATATGAGAAGAAATGCTAATTATGTAGCAGGGATTATCTTTGATGGCAGTGAAACTAGACAAGAAAGACAACAGATGATCTTTCAGGGAGCACATCATATGTTTGTAGCTTCAGCCTTAGCTAATAAACTATGTCATGAAATTATTCCTGATGCCAAGATTGGATGTATGTTATCCTTAAGTAATATCTATCCTTATGACTGTAAACCAGAAAGTGTATTTGAAACTATGGAAACCAGAAGAAGAAGCTTATATTTTAGTGATGTTATGGTTAGAGGAAAATACCCAGGTTATATTTTAAGAGTGATGCACGAAGAAGGAGTAAAGCTGGTAATTGAAGAAGGTGATTTAGAAGTGATTGAGAAATATCCAAGTGAATTTATTGCCTTCAGCTACTATCGTACCAGCACACATGAGGCAGGAAAACCTACCTTCTATGATACTGGAGGAGAATATAGTACCCCTAATCCTTATCTAGAAACAAGTCAATGGGGATGGCAGATAGATCCTTTAGGCTTCAGATATACACTTAATGAATTATATGACCGTTATCAAGTTCCTCTATTTCCAGTAGAAAATGGGCTGGGAGCTAAAGATATAGTAGAGGATGGAAAAATCCATGATTCTTATCGTGAAGAATATCTTCGTAAACATCTATCAGCTATGAAGGAAGCTATTAAAGATGGTGTAGAGATCATGGGATATGCTTATTGGGGACCAATTGATATTGTAGCAGCCAGTACAGCTCAGATGTCTAAACGTTATGGTTTTATCTATGTAGATAAAGATGATGAAGGAAAAGGAACACTTCAAAGAATCAAAAAAGATTCTTTTGCCTACTATAAGCATGTGATAGAAACTAATGGTGAAGAACTATAAATTATTTTTTTAAAAACTTGTAAGAAAATATGGTAGAATTACGTTAATAATAGTGAAGGTGGAGATGATAATGGAAGATCAAATCATTATAGAAAAGCTATATGTACATGATGAAGAGGGACTGATATTAGCTAAGGATAAATATGGAAGACTATTAGTAAGTGTAGCCTACAATATTCTATCCAATCTAGAGGATGCTAAGGAATGTGAAGAGGATACCTATCTTAAAGCATGGAAGGTGATTCCTCCCTATAAGCCAAGCTTTTTAAAATCATTCTTATGTAAGCTTACTAGACAGATTTCTATAGATCTATATCGTAAAAATAAAAGCAGAGGAAAGTATAATTTAAGCTCTATGGAGGAAATAGATTATGAGATCTCTTCTAAGGATAATATAGAAGATTCCATCAATGAACGGGAGCTAAGCAGAAAAATCAATGAATTTGTTACTTCTTTAGATGAAGAAGATCAGATCATTATGATCAGAAAATACTTTCTGTTTGAAGATTCTAAAACGATATGTAATATGCTGAATATCAGTGAAAATTCTTTGAATGTGAAGGCTTTTAGAATTAGAAAGAAACTGATTCGATATCTAGAAAGAGAGGGCTATAGACTTGAAAAAGACTAATTTAGTTGATGCATTGAATATGATCGATGATGCAACCATTGAAGAAATATTAGAAAAAGATCATCTCACCCAAAATAAAGTAAAGAAGGATACAATTATGAAAAAGAATAATATTTTAAAGTTTGCTTTAGTTATTGCTTGTGTAGTTTTATTTGTAGTAGTACTAAATAATCAAAAAGAAAATAAACAGGAAGAGATCGTAAGTGTAGTTTCACCAGTTGTTGAAGTAGGTTCACTAGAAGAATTAGAAGAAATGTTAGGATTTGAAGTCCCTGTATTAGATAAAGAAGTAGAAAACTATGTCTATTTTAATCAGGATGATGAAAATCAGAAGTATGGAAGAATCATCTATCAGGATGGAAGTACATTTGATATTCAAAAGAATATTCAGGATGAAAGCTATTATGGAGAAATAGTAGAAACTGAACAGTTTGGAGATATTACAGTAGAATATAGTGAACTAGATGAATATCAGTATGCATTCTTTGCTAAGGATGAATATACTTATTTGTATTCTATAGAAGGAACAATGGATCATGGTGAAGTAGAGGGACTCATTGAACAAATCAAGGCAGCTTAGGCTGTCTTTTTTTTATTGAAGTATAGTTGGAAAAATCCATATACAAAACATAAAAGATATCCTGATCAATATGATCAGGATATTTTAATGAGAATTGTTTCTGATAAATTGAATCAGCTGACTGATTTCTATATTTTGAATAGATCGATCCGTATAAGCCATATAGATCTCACGATATTCAAGATCCTGTTTTAATTCTTTAACAATCAGATCCTCTGTATGAATAGCAGGATAATCATTCGTGATAAAGATTCCTATCCCTGCTTTCCACATGCCTACTAATGCAGAATCATCATTGGCTACTCCCTTAATAATAGGAATACTTTTATAATGCTGAAGCATTCTTTGAATATTAGAGGCATAGGTTACAGAATTAGAAAAGACCATATCTCTGCCATTTAGGTCTTGAGGTGTTACATGATCCTGTTTAACTAAAGGATCATCCTTTCTCATTACTACAGCATAAGGAAGTCTGGCAATTAAATCGTAGTTTACTTCCCCAATATTTGGAATTCTTGTACAAAAGACTAAATCATGTTTACCCTTGATCAGATCATTGATCAATTCCTCAGATGAACCTACTGTAAGACTTAATTTAGGAACATGATTCCCATTTCTTTTATAAAGATCGATCATAGGAGTAAATACAGAGGTAATGGCAGGAGAAATACAGCCAATCGAATACTGCTTTGATTGGTTTTTAAATTGTTCCATAGATCTGCAGGCATTATCTAGCTGTTCCAAAATAGGAATGATCTGATAATAAAATAATTTACCAGCCTGAGTCAGGGTTACTCTTCTGCCATTAGGACTAAATAGCTCTACCCCTAATTCTTCTTCTAGATTTTTGATAGCTTTAGATAAGGATGGCTGTGAGATATATAATATCTGAGCAGCTTTTCCATAGTGCTCATATTTAGCTAATTCACAGAAATATTTTAATTGATTAAGTGTCATAGAATCCCTTCTTCCTGACTAAATTATACCATGAATTCAAGATAAAAAATAAAATTCATAGCTAAAAGCTATGAATTTCTAAGTTTTTTTATATTATTTATTTCACAAGAGATTTGATAGAATAAAGCTATAAAAGCAGAGGAGGAAATTTTGCTATGAAAAAACTTTTAAAAGTATTATTATCTATCGCATTAGCTTTCTCTATCGTAGGTTGTTCAAAGAAAACAGAAGAAACATCTACTGGAGAAATCTCATTTAAAGCTGGTGTGTATACTGGTACAGGAGAAGGAAGAAATGGAGATATTACTGTTGAAGTAGAATTCTCTGAAACTGAAATCTTATCTGTTACTGTTAAAGATCAACAGGAAACAGCTGGAATTGCTGATCCAGCCTTAGAACAGATCCCTGAAGAAATCGTTGAATATCAATCATTAGGAATCGATGTTGTTGCTGGTGCTACTTATACTTCTAATGGTATTCTTGATGCTGTTAAAGACTGTGTTGAACAGGCTGGTGGAGATGTTGATGCCCTGATCGCAGTTGGTATGACTGAAAAAGAATATACTACAGTAGAAGAAACTGCTGACGTGATCGTTGTTGGTGGTGGAGCTGCAGGTATGGCTGCTACTTTACGTGCAACTCAATTAGGTAAATCAGTTATCTTAGTTGAAAAAGCTTCTTATATTGGTGGAGCTATCTCAGTATCTGGTGGTAACCAGGTAGTTATGGGTTCTAAGCTACAGGCTGAAGCTGGTGTAACTGATGACTCTGTTGAATCATTTGTTGAAGACTTTAAGAAAAACGGTGCAGATGAAAACAATGAAGAAATCTTAACTGTATTCGCTGAAAATGTTGGTACAATGACTGACTGGTTAAATGAAGAAATGAATGTTGAATTCGATATGGAAGGTGGATTACATCAATTAGGTGAATACACTTATAACCGTGAATTAGCTTATGTTGGTGGTGGTTCTGGTGCTGCTGAAACATTAAGAGAAGATATCGCTGAATCTGGTGCTACTGTTTATTTAAATACAAAGGCTGAAGAATTAATCGTTGAAGATGGTGCTGTAACTGGTGTAAAGGCTACTTCTACTGATGGATATACTTCCTACACTTTACATGCTGAAAATGTAATCTTATGTACAGGTGGTTATGGAAATAACGATGATTTATTAACTGAAGAATTACAGTCTGCATTATATTATGGATGTGAAACATCTACAGGTGATGGTATTATTATGGCTGAAGCAGTAGATGCTGCTACTGATAATATGGAATTTGGTAAGAGATATCCTAACGGGGTTGAAGTTAGCGAAGGTTTAGCTAAATCAACTATTGCTGGTAATATCGTAGGTTGGACAATGTCTGCAATCTTAGTTAACGCTGAAGGTGAACGTGTAGTTAACGAAAAAGCATCTAATAGAACAATTCTAGAAGCTGAACTTGAACAGACTGGATCTATGTTATACTTATTATTAGACTCTGAAACATTTGAAGTATGGAAAACTAAATTAGCTGCTGCTGGTATTACTGAAGATAATATTGATGAATACTTAGAAGCTAATGGTTCAACTACTCCAGTATTTGCTCATGGTGAAACTTTAGAAGAAGTAGCTGAAGTTGTAGGTATGGATGCTGAAACTTTAAAGGCTACTGTAGCTAAATATAACTCATATGTACAAAGTGGTGTAGATGAAGACTTTGGTAGATCTGCTGATTATATGACTATGGAAATCGGTGATGGACCATATTACTTAATTGAACAGAAACCTCGTTTTGCTACTACTATGGGTGGTTTAGTAATCAACTCTGGTATGCAGGTATTAAATACTTCTGGTGAAGTAATTAAAGGTTTATATGCTGCTGGTGAAACTGCTGGTCAGGTAATGGGTGATGACTCACCTTCTGGAGCAAATAATGCTTGGGCATTAACTTCAGGTAAATTAGCTGCAGAAACTATCTGTGGATAATCACTAAACTTAAATGCAGGATCTTAATTGATCCTGCTTTTTTAATTGTTGGCAATAATATTCGTTTAGCTAAATGGTTGGTTTCTTCTCTAAAGAATTCCAAATAAAACACTGGCAAGATTCTAATATTCAAAATTAATCATTTTTGCTTTTCTTCAAATGATATATAATAGAATAAAAGGAGAAAAATATGGAACAACAATCTTTAAATATAAAATTAGATGCTTTTCATTTAATAAAATTTGCTTTACCTACAGTGATCGCTAATATTTTTATGGGAGTTTATTCTATGGTAGATGGAATCTTTGTTTCTAATGTAATTGGTACAGATGCTCTGTCTGCTGTTAATATTGTTTTACCTTATGTAATGATCGTACTTGCTTTTGGAACAATGATTGGAACTGGTGGGAATGCTATTGTTTCAGCTATGATCGGGGCAGGAAGAAAAGAGGAAGCTAAACAGAATTTTACGCTGTTATGCATTGTCTGTTTAATTGGATGTACTCTGGTATCTTTGTTGTCAATTATAGGTAGGAAACCATTAATGCATCTGCTTGGAGCTAGTGATCTTTTAATGGATTACTGTTTAGATTATGCTTTACCATTATTTATGGTAGCCCCTTTAGCTCTTGTAGGAATGGCGCTTCAGTCTTTCTTTATTGCCAATGGAACACCAGGAACAGGTATGGTTTTTTCAATTACTGGGGGAATAGTGAATGTATTTCTTGATTATCTGCTGATCGCTAAACTGGGATGGGGAACTACTGGAGCTGCACTTGCCACTGGAATAGGTTATTCTATTCCAGGAATCGCAGGACTAGTTTATTTTATGTTCAATAAAAATGGAAATCTGCATTTTACAAAGTGCAGATGGAATGGAAGTATTATACTTAAGACTATGACAAACGGTTCTTCTGAGATGGTAGCAATGATGTCCTCAGGGATCACTACTGTTTTAATGAATAATGTAGTTATGAACCTTTCAGGAGAAGATGGAGTAGCAGCTATATCAATTTTAATTTATGCAATGTCTTTATTGACTTCAGGCTATATGGGATATGCTATGGGGGTAGCCCCAATTACAAGCTATCATTATGGAGCAGGAAACAGGGATCAATTAAAAAAGGAAAACAAACTAAACTTTTTAATTATTACGATAGCTCAGCTTCTTTTCTATTCATTAGGTTTTCTATTCAGGGATCAGATCCTATTGATCTATGCTTCTAAAGGAAGTGCAGTATATCAGATGGCTAAGAGTGGATATACTATTTTTTCTTTAGCGTTCCTTTTAATGGGATATAATATGTATTCCTCTTCATTGTTTACGGCCTTAGGGGATGGAAAAACCTCAGCTGTTATCTCATTTTTTAGAGGACTTCTATTTTTAAGCTTCTTTGTATTTGTGTTATCCTCTTTATTTGGATTAAAAGGACTCTTTGCTGCTATGCCTTCAGCTGAATTATTAGGAGTAGGATTAAGCTTTTTCTTTATCTATAAAAAAGGAGCTTACTATGGATTATATCGTTCTAGAAAATAGAATAATAGTTCTTTGAATTACCATATTTAAAAAAGTGTGTATTATGTCACATTCTAAAAATAATGATAATAGGAAAATTGATTGATTTGTTTTATAATAGAATTAGAAAAGAGGGATAATGATATGAAAAAATTAAGATTTCCAGAAGGATTTTTGTGGGGTGGAGCTACCGCAGATTTCCAATATGAAGGTGGATTTAATGAAGATGGAAGAGGAATGATCACACACGATATCGTGACAAGTGGGAATGTCAATACGCCAAGACGTATGACTTATATTTTACCAGATGGAACAACTGGATGGGTCAACAGTAGAGAAAATATGCCTGATGGAGCAAAGGCTTATTGTGATCCAAATGAATACTATCCTAGTCATCAGGCTGTAGATGGATATCATCGTATACATGAGGATATTGAACTAATGGCAGAAATGGGATTAAATGTTTATCGTTTTTCAATCTGCTGGGGTAGAATCTTCCCTACTGGTGATGAAGAAGAACCTAATGAAGCAGGACTAAAATATTATGAAGATGTAATCGATGATTTACTTGCTCATGGGATGGAACCATTAGTTACTATTAATCATGATGAATTACCTGTATATTTAGCTGATACTTATCATGGATGGTTATCTAGACATACAATTGATTGTTTCTTTAAATATGGAAAAACATTAGTAGATCGTTATAAGGGAAAGGTAAAATACTGGCTGACCTTTAATGAAATTAATGTATATGCAGGATATTCTCATCTAGGAGTAACAGATACTTCACAGGCAGTGATCTATCAGTGTGATCATCATATGTTCTTAGCTTCTGCTTTAGTAACTAAATATATTCATGAAACAGATCCACAGGCAATGGTAGGTACAATGTATGCATCTTCTCCATGTTATCCATTAACATGTAAGCCAGAGGATGTCTTTATGAAATTACAGACATCTAGAAGATTATATTATTATAGTGATGTAATGATTCGTGGATATTATCCAAGTTACGCTAAAACATTATGGGATCAGGCTAATTTTGAATTAAAGAAAGAAGAAGGAGATGATCAGATCCTTAAGGAAGGTACTTTAGACTTCTATAGCTTCTCATGTTACAGAAGTACAACTGTACAGAAGGGATCAAAGATCAATTCAGCAGGGATGTCCTTTGATCAGAATCCATATTTAAAATCTACTCCTTGGGGATGGCCAATCGATCCAATGTCTATTCGTTATGTTTTAAATGAAGTTTATGATCGTTATCAGGTTCCACTATTTATCGTTGAAAATGGATTAGGGGATATTGATGAATTAGATGAAAATGGATATTGTAATGATGATTATCGAATCAATTATTTAAAGGATCATTTTAGACAGATCCGTAAAGCAATCTGCTTAGATGGTATTCCTGTTCTTGGTTATACAATGTGGGGTATTATTGACCTGGTATCCTTATCAACTGGAGAAATGAAGAAACGTTATGGATTTATTTCTGTTGATATGGATGATGTGGGTAATGGTACAAAGAATAGAGGACGTAAGGAATCCTTCTATTGGATGAAGAAATTTATGGAAGATCAGACTATTATCGGAGAAGATGAAGACGATCTGATTATCTAATAAGGAAAGAGTTAAAAGGAAGTGTATTGAATTATACTTCCTTTTTTGAGTATAATAATATTGGTGATCAGGATGGAATATAATATAAGGATCAATGGATTAAAGGTGAAGGCAACCTTTGATGATCAATGCATCAGGGAGATCTTTGAACCATTGTTAGTAAATTTAAGAAGGATACAAAAAGAAAAAGGAAAAAGAATTGTAGTTATGTTAGCTGCTCCTCCTGGAACAGGGAAAACTACTTTAGCTTATTTTTTAAAAGAGTTAGCTCCATACCCTATTACAGTGATTGGAATGGATGGCTTTCATCATTATCAGGATTATTTAATTGAAAAGAATCAGGTATCTATTAAGGGGGCTCCAATTACCTTTGATTTAGAAAAGCTGACAGAAAGACTTAAAATGGTTTCTGAAGGTAAGGAGTGTGGATGGCCTGAATATAATCGTGCATTGCATGATCCTCAGGAGGATGCAACGATCGTAAAGGGGGATATTGTTTTAATAGAGGGAAACTATCTTTTATTAGAACAAGAAGGATGGAAGGAACTATCTGCTTATGGAGATTATACGATCTTTATTAAGGCTGATGAAACCTTTTTACGTAATCGTTTAGTTATGCGTAAAGCCCAGGGGATCCCTATGCATGAAGCTGTCCAATTTGTGGAAAAGAGTGATCTTGCAAATGTTAGAGAGGTTTTACAGCATTCTAAAAAAGCAGATTTAATGCTTGAGATGATCTCTGATGGAAAGTATCGAGTAGAATAAAACTGTTAGGTTTACTAACAGTTTTTATTGTTGATAGACTTCTTTACAGATCATAATGAATCTTTCCACAAAGTCTCGATGATCATCTTCTCTTTTTAAAAGATCACAGGAGATCTTTTCCTGATAGTCGTAGGGGATCCATACAAACTCTGGATTTGAGTCATTTAAGAACCCTGGTATAAGATTATAAGCCCAGCCTAGGGAAATATAGGTTAAGGTAGTTTCATGGTTAGGAGCGTTCATAAAGTTGATTTTAGAGTTCTTAAATAGTTGATTCTGAAGTTTGCGCAGCTTACTTGCTGAGTTGGCACTTTCCAACATGGTTTTACCCTCAAGATCACTTTCATAGATCATTTCTCTATTCTCTAGAGGATCTCCCTTCTTGCATACAAAATAAATAGGAGATTCATAGATTGGATAAGCTTTAGTATGAGATACCTTATTTTGATCACTATCAAGCATAAAGGTAAGATCACTACCCTCATTTAGCAGATCATCAATTCTCTTTTGTCCATATTCATAGATAATATTTACATGGATCTCAGGATATTCCTGTTTAAATCTTTTTATGATCTCAGGCATACGTAATAAAGCACTTCTTAATGGTAAAGAAAGAGTAAGAGAATCAGAGAACTGATTAGATAGATTACGACTATACTCAATCGTATTAGTCATCATATTTTTAATACTTCTAAGCTGTCTTACAAAATATTCTCCAGCTAAAGTTAGTCTTGCTCCCTTTCCTGATCTTTCAAAAATCGTAAATCCTACTTCATCCTCTAAGGTATGGATCGTATAGGTTAGGGCAGGCTGAGTTACATAAAGGTTTTCTGCTGCCTTGGTAAAATTATTAGTTCTAGCTAGTTCTAGTACACTGTCAATCTGTTTCGTATTCATAATAAATCTCCTATAAAAATGTTTTATTGATTATAATATAATTCAATTATACAATTTTATAATTATATTGTAAACTAAGATTGAGGTGAAAAGTAAAATGGAAAAAAGAAAATTAGGAAATGAATTAGAAGTATCAGCAATTGCTTATGGATGTATGGGATTATCTCATGCCAATGGAGCACCTACTGATCATGAAGAAGCAATTAAAGTATTAAGAGAAGCTCTTAAAGCGGGATATACCTTCTTTGATACAGCAGAAACCTATGGTTTTAAAGAAGATCCCCATCATAATGAAAAGCTGGTAGGAGAAGCATTTAAGGACGTTAGAGATCAGGTAGTGATCGCTACTAAGTTTGGGGTTGACTTTGATTATACAAATGAAGAACATCCAACCTTATTATTAGATTCTTCACCAGAAAGAATCAGAAAATCAGTAGAAGGTTCATTAGAAAGATTACAGACAGATCATATTGATCTATATTATCAGCATCGTATCGATCCAAAGGTAGAACCAGAAGTAGTAGCTGGAGTAATGAAGGAATTGATTGAAGAAGGCAAGATCAAGGCCTGGGGAATCTCTATGGCTAATGAAGAATATCTAAGAAGAGCCAATGCCGTATGTAAGGTTACAGCAGTAGAAAATGTATATTCACTATTAACGCATGACGAATCCCTATTTAAAACATTAGAAGAATTAAATATCGGTTTAGTTTCATGCTGTCCATTAGCTAAAGGATTCTTAAGCAATCAGTATCATCAGGGACAAAGCTTTGAAAAAGGGGATTATCGTAATGATGTAGCATGGTTCAGTGATGAAAGCTTTGTAAAGAATCAAAGAATCATCGATGTAGTAGAAAAGATCGCTAAAGAACACGAAGCTACTGCTGCTCAGATCTCTTTAGCCTGGATGATCAATAAAAAGGATTATATCGTACCGATCCCTGGGTCAAGAAAAGTATCAAGATTACAGGAAAATGCCAAGGCTGGAGATATCCATCTAAGCAAAGAAGAAATTGATTTAATTGATTCAGTATTATATTAATTAGTTAGAGTAAAATCTAACTTTTTTTTGAGTAATAAAAAAGGAGATTATATTGTTATAATCTCTCTTGTATTTAGTCATGGATCTTTAAGCTCATTAAACGAGTTTCATTTGCAGGATCTTCAGGATCATGTGATCCTTTTCCTGTATCTAATGCTTTAATTGAATCCATTTCTTCATTAGTTAATTCGAAATCATAGATATCGATATTTCCTTTGATTCTTTCATCATTAGTTGATTTAGGCAGAACAATAACTCCTTCCTGTACTTCAAATCTTAAGATGATCTGTCCTGCATTCTTATTGTATTTCTTAGCTAATGCTGTAATTACTTCATTATTTAATAATGCCTGATTACCATGTCCTAGTGGGAACCATGCTTCTAGCTTAATATCGTATTTAGCCATTTCTGCTCTTAATTCTTTTTGTTGGTAGGTTGGGTTAAATTCAACCTGATTTACTTGTGGCATAATAGTATAGGCATCTTTAAATTCATTAAACAGGTTAACAGTCTGATTAGAGATTCCGATATTCTTTAATTTACCTTCTTTGTAGGCTTCTTCTAAAGCTTTCCAAGATCCCTTAACATCTCCATAAGGCTGATGTAATAGGTATAAGTCAATATAATCAGTACCAAGCTTATCTAAAGAGTTCTGAATTCCAACCTTAGCCTGTTCATAACCATAATCCTGTAACCATAGTTTAGAAGTAATAAAGATTTCTTCTCTGGCAATTCCACTATCCTTAATAGCGTCTCCTACTCCTTTTTCATTCATATAACCTGCTGCTGTATCGATATGTCTATATCCAGCTTTTAAAGCCTTTAATACAGCATCATAGGTATCCTTCCCATCTGGGATCATAAATACCCCAAAACCTACTGATGGGATCTTATTCCCGTTGTTTAATACGATTTCTTTCATGCTTGTATCTCCTTTTATTTATTTCTATTAATTTGATATTTACCTGATTTCATAGAAGCGATCACTCCACCATCGATCAATAAATCAGTACCTGTGATAAATCCAGCCTTAGGACTTAATAAGAATTCTCCTGCATAAGCAATTTCATCTACTGTACCAACTCTTCTAGCTGCACTGGCATCAATCATTTTCTGGTATGTATTACCTGGAGCCTGGAATTCATCATAGGCTACTGGTGTCATAATAATACCAGGAGAAATCGTATTGATTCTAGCTCCCCTTTGGGCCCAGGTAGTAGCTGCTGCTGTTCTAACTCTTAACTGATTTACCTTCTTTGATAAAATATAAGCTGAACCAGATCCTGTGATTGCCTGTACTTCTGGCAGGTTAATTAATTCATCAGTAGGAGTTAAAGCTAACTTCATTTCTGTTTCATAGTCTAAATTAGCCCCCATATAACCAGTTTGAGAAGCAATAATTAATCCAGCTCCACCTCTTGCCATAACCTTTCCAAAAGCATCAATAGCATAAGATGTACCAATTAAGTCTAATTGAATAATATGTTCAGGTTTTCCCTGTGATGGAGAAGCTCCAGCTGAATCAACAAAGTACATAACTGGACCTAATGTACTTGCATAGTCAGCAAATGCTTCAACAGATTCCTTGCTTGTTCCATCCACGATCATTGTTTCAACATCATATCCACTATAAGTAAAATCCTTTGCAACTGCATCTAATTTAGCTTGAGAGATATCTCCTAATAAAATTTTCTTTCCAGCAGCGAATGTTCTGATAATAGCCTGTCCCATACCTCCTGCTCCAAGTAATACTACAACTTCTTTGTTTTCATTTCTATCTAAGATCATATTTTGTATCCTCCTTATTTCTTGATTTCATTATAGTCTACAAGTATAAAAAAATCTAATCGATAAAATTTATAATCAATAAAAGAAATTTATACAAATAAGTAATTTACCTAAATTTAAAAATAATTAACCCATTATTTTCCTTACTTGTCTTATATTTTTTACATTCTCTTTTTATAATCATAAATAAAGGAGATGATTAAAATGATCGAATATATTAAATCGCATGCCTTTATTTTTCTATATGTTATTTACGTAATTGTATTTATTTCATTTTTAGTACTAACGAATCATTAATACTTATTATTTTTCTATTTTATGGTAAAATAGAAAAAAAGGAGAGATCAAAATGAATCGTATTGGTTTAGGCTGTATGACTATGCGCAAGGTTAATAAAGAAAAATGTATTGAAACTATCCAGTATGCTTTAAAACAAGGGATTACATATTTTAATACAGGTGAATTCTATGGAGCAGGGGAAAGTGAAATGATCGTAGGAGAAGCCTTAAAGGATATACCTAGAGATCAGTATCAGTTATCTGTTAAGTTTGGAATGCTGCCTAAAATTGGGGGAGGATTATATGGTATAGATGTTGCTCCTTGGAATATCAATGCTCATTTAAATTATTCTCTTCATCGTTTAGGGGTAGAATATACAGATATCTATGAACCAGCTAGAATTGATGAAAGTATCTTAATAGAGGATATTATGGAAGCAATGAAAAAAGAAGTAGAAGCTGGGTATATTAAAGCGATAGGTTTAACTGAAACAGGTGTGGAAAATGTGGAAAAAGCGTTAAAGGTAACTCCTATTGCTTATCTGGAATATGAATATTCTCTGTTTAATAGAAGTATTGAAGAAAATGGAATTTTAGATCTGGCTAAGGAACATCATATTCCTGTTATTGCTTTTGGTGTATTAACTCATGGTAGAATGAAACAGATCCAGGAAAAGGCTCCTGGTTTATTGAAAATTGCTGAAGGTAAAGAAACAACCCTTGAAAAGCTGTTAATTGCGTATGTCTTGAATAAACATCCAGAAATGATGGTATTGATTGGAACTACCAGCAAGGAACATTTACAGGATGCATTGGATGCTTCAAAGATCATCTTAACTGCAGATGAAATCAAAGAGATGGAAGATTGTGTTTCAAAAGATGTATATGATTCCTTTAATATGAGAAAGTTAGCTTTCAAAGATGGAAAAATGATTTTGTTATAAAAAAGATAGAGATCGCTCTCTATCTTTTCATTTCTCTTATTCGATTACTTCGATCCAACCTTCAGGAGCTTCAATTCTACCCATCTGGATACCAGTTAAAGTATCATATAATTTCTTGATTGTTGGTCCCATTTCTTCCATACCTGATGGGAAGCAGATTTCTTTACCATGGTCAACGATCTTTCCTACTGGAGAGATAACTGCAGCTGTACCACATAAACCACATTCAACGAAGTCTTCTAATTCAGTTAAGTAAATTTCTCTTTCTTCTACTTCCATACCTAAATATTCTTTAGCTACATAAACTAATGAACGTCTAGTGATTGAAGGTAAGATTGAAGGAGATTTAGGAGTAACTAATTTACCATCTTTAGTAATAAAGATAATATTAGCTCCACCAGTTTCTTCTACTTTAGTACGAGTTTCTGGGTCTACATACATATTTTCATCAAATCCACATTTATGTGCATCAACGATATTACGTAAACTCATAGCATAGTTTAAACCAGCCTTGATATTTCCTGTACCTCTTGGTGCAGCTCTGTCTAAATCAGTTACACGAATAGTAATTGGTTTAGCTCCACCTTTGAAGTAAGGTCCTACTGGAGTACAGAAAACACGGAATTCATATTCAGAAGCAGGTTTAACACCGATAACAGCGTTTTTACCATACATATATGGACGGATATATAAAGTTGCTCCAGTTCCATATGGTGCTACATAATCAATATTAGCTTTAACAACCTTCTTAACAGCTTCTACGAACTTATCTACTGGATAAGTAGGCATTTCTAGTCCGATACAAGAAGACTGTAAACGTTCACCGTTTAGATTTGGACGGAAGATTACTACCTTACCATCTGCTGTAGTATATGCCTTTAAACCTTCAAAGCAAGTTTGTGCATATTGTAATACGCAGGCACATTCACTCATTGTTACTGTATCATCAGTGATCAATGCACCTTCATCCCACTTACCATCTTTATAATTAGTTGAAAAACGGTATTCTGTTGGAATATAACCGAATCCAATGCTTGACCAATCAATATCTTTTTTGCTCATTTTTCATTTCCCCCTATGATTTTATTTGTGCATCATTTACATTGCTATATTCTAATACGCAAGTATCATTATGTCAATGAATTTTTTTAAAATTCATAATTTTCATAATCAATTATGGATTTTACTAAAAAATAGTATGAATTGTGCTAATTTTATTTGCTTTTATTTTTTAGCTGCACTAGGCTTGTTTAAAATATGAAATGATATATGATTTATGAATTGACAATTCAGCTCGATCATTCTATAATAATGGTACGAAAACGTACAAAAAGGAGATCGGTAAAATGAGTAAAGTTGTATTAGTAACAGGTTCTAGCCGTGGAATGGGAAAGGCTGAAGTTTTAGAGTTTGCCAGCCGTGGATATGATGTAATTATCCATTGTGCAGGAAATATCACAAAGGCAAATGAAGTAAAGGAAGAAGTAGAAAGTAAATATGGAGTAAAGGCAGCTATTGTTCAGGCTAATTTATTAGTAGAAGCAGAAATCGAAAAGTTAGCTAAAGAAGCTGTAGAAGCCTTTGGTCATGTAGATGTATTAGTAAATAATGCAGGTTATGCAATCTATGGTGATTTTAGTGATAAAACAATTAGTGGATTTGAAGAAATGATGAAGATCCATGTATATGCACCATTCTATCTTACTAAGCTGTTAGCTGTACAGATGGCTGAAAATAAGTTTGGCCGTGTCATTAATATTTCAAGTGTAGATGCGACTAAAACATGTAATGCAGAATCTGCAGAATATGATGCTGCTAAGGCTGCTGTAATTAACTTAACTAGAAATAGTGCTTATGCTTTTAAACCATATGTCAATGTAAACTGTGTATGTCCAGGATTTACGCATACAGATATGTCTGATTTAAACCCTGGTGATCTTGAAGCTTATATGTCTCAAAAGATCTGTAAGGGAAGATTTGCTTATCCATATGAAATTGCTAAGGTTGTTGCTTTTTTAGCAAGTGATGATGCAGAATATATTAATGGAGAAGTGATCACTGTTGATGGTGGTTACAGCATGGTTTAAAAAAAGTTAGGATCTTACGATTCTAACTTTTCTTTATTTAGTGGGTTCCACTTACCTGAGATATAACGATATCCAAATAAGAAGAATAATAATAGATTATGACCGATCATACATGCCCAGGCAGATACTAATCCCATTCCTAAGAATTTGGTACAGATAAAGGTACCTACGATTCTTACTGACCACATTCCAAGTACATTATAAACTAATGGGATCTTAGTTTGTCCAAGTCCCTGCATTAATCCTTCTACTACAATTGGTACACCATAGAATGGTTCAGAGACAGCTACCATTCTAAGTACAGTTGTTCCTAATTGAATAACCTCAGGAGATTGAGAGAAGATCATCACTAATGGTTTAGCGAAGATAAATAGTAAACCACCAGAAACGATCATTAAACCTACTTCTAGAGGAATGATCGTACTAGCTAACGATTTTAAACGTTTATTATCCTTCGCTCCAAGGGCATTTCCTGATAGGGTAGCAGCAGAAGCTTGCATTCCCCATCCTGGAATGTAGAAGGCTGATTCTACGGTATTAGCGATTGTATGAGCAGCAGTCGCAATTCCTCCTAAGGCATTGATCATAGAAGCAAATACAACATAACCCAGGGATGTTCCAAATCTCTGGAACATATTAGGGATCGCAATTTTAATACATGGTTTTAAGATATCCATTCTAGGTTTAAAGGATTGTCCCTTTGGAGAGATCTCAGGATGTCTCCAGGCTGCCATAGTAATTAAAACCCCTCCTACAACATAGGAGATCGCTGAAGCAACAGCAGCTCCTATAACTCCCCATCCTGCTCCAGGTACAGTAAATCCAGCAATTGTTCTAGTAGGATAAATGAATAAAAAGTTTAAGATCACATTTGTAATATTGACTAGGATGCCAACCTTCATTGGAGTTTTAGTATCCTTGACTGCTCTAAGTAAGGTACCAAAAATAGTAGTCGCACATCTAAATAACATAGGCAGATAAATAATTAAAAAATATCTTCCTGCTATATCCTGAATTGATTGATTTACCTGCATCCATACAGGTACTAGTTTAGAGATAGAAACCATTAAAACGGTAAATAAGATACCTACAATAAAGGTAACTGTAAAAGCCTGTGCAGCAATTACCTTAGCGATCTTCTGATTTCCAGATCCATAGGCCTGAGCAATTGTCGCTAAAAAGCCTACCCCTAAGGCAGAGATCACACCCATAACCAGCCAGTTGACGGTTCCTGTTGCTCCTACAGCTGCCGTTGCATCTGTTCCTAAGGTTCCAACCATAGCTGTATCAATATATTGCACTGCAGTCTGCATCAGCTGTTCAAGCATAGTTGGCCAGGCTAAAGCAAAGATGATCCCCAGCATTGCATAATCAAATTTTTTATTTTTCATCATTTCACTTCCTTAAATATCATAATTATAAATAAATTTATATGAATAGAAAACTAGTTTTTGATAATTTTACGATAGATCTTATACCATACGGCAGCTTCTACAATACTTGTTGCGATCCAGCTGATAGGAAAACAGATATATAGCGATTGTAAAGTATGGTAATGAGAAAAGACTGTAGCGATCCAGGTTAGACGAATTCCACAGATCCCAATGATCATAATAGTTGTAGGAATAGTAGAATATTTCATTCCACGCATAGAACCTACAAACTGATCTAAGACCCCATTAAAGACTAAAAGTAAAGCTACATACCGTAATCTGATCTTTCCTGTTTCAATAACTGCAGTACCATCTGTATATAGACTTAAGAAAAATTCAGAGAATACATTTACAATAATGCCAATACTGAATCCTCCAATAAAGCATAATAATAGATCGATACCCAATATTTTACCAATTGATTTATAGTTTTTAGCCCCAATATTTTGGGAGGTAAAGGTAATAGTAGCCTGGAAAAAGGCAGTCATTCCAATATAAACAAAGTTTTCAATATTAGCTGCAGCTGAATTGGCAGCAACAATTGTGGAAGAACCAAAGGAATTAATACTTGATTGAACCACAATATTACTTAAAGAAAAGACAATTCCCTGAATACCGGCAGGAACTCCTATTTTTAGAATATCTAAAGCGATAGAAGGATTTAAACGGATCTTAGATAGATAAAGTTTAGTTTCATCATTTTCCTTGATCAGAGCATGTAAAACTAAGAAGGCAGCAACCCCCTGAGAAATCACGGTAGCCAGGGCTACTCCTGCTACTGAGATCTTTAAAACAATGACAAAGAATAGATTCAATACAACATTTAAAGCCCCTGAGAATAATAAGAAATATAAAGGTCTTTGAGTATCTCCTTTGGATCTTAGTATAGCTGAACCAAAGTTATAGAGTAATGTAAAGATGATTCCACCAAAGTAGATACGTATATATAAGGTACTTAAATCAATAATATTATCTGGAGTATTCATTATTCCTAACAGGATCTTTCCTATAAAGATCCCGATAAAGGTTAACAGGATCCCTCCTAGGAAAGCTAGAGCGATCGAGGTATGAACTGAAGCAGAAACCTTATCCTTATCCTTACTTCCTAAAGCATTTGCAATCACAACATTAGAGCCAGTAGATAATCCATTAAAGATTGCCGTTAAAAAGAAGATCAGAGATCCTGTTGCCCCAACTCCAGCTAAAGCTGTTTCGCCAGCAAATTTCCCAACAACGATAGTATCAGCAGCATTAAAGAGGATCTGCAGGAAGCTGGTAAACATTAAAGGTACAGCGAAGATCACAAGATTTTTTAATAATGGTCCATTGACCATATCCATTTGTTTTTTCATTAATATCACCATTTTTTATTTTACCAATTATTACCATAAATTCAAAGTATTTACAGTGAATGAAAATAAGAAATTTAGAATAATAGTATTACAATAAGTTATAAAATAATGCTTGACTTAAAGCTTACTCTAACTTTTATAATATATTCTATATAAGGAGGAATTTATCATGAAGAAAATTGCTGTACCTGGAAAAGATGGAAATAAGTACGTACCTTATGATTCAAGAACAGGAAATAAATCAATAGTATATTTCACAAGAGATCTTTCAGAAGAAGGATTAAAGAAAATCTATGACCGTGTATGTGAAGGATTAACAGGAAAGGTAGCTATTAAGCTTCATACAGGTGAAGCTCAGGGACCTAATATTATTCCTAGACCATGGGTTAAAGAATTAATTAATGCTAAATTACCAGAAGCTACAATTGTTGAAACAAATACTTATTATGCAGGTAGCCGTTATACTACTCCAGAACATTTAGAAACCTTAAAGATCAATGGATGGACATTCTGCCCAGTAGATATTACTGATGCTGATGGGGTTGCTGCATTACCTGTAATCAATGGAAAATGGTTTGATGAAATGCATGTTGGTAAAAATTTATTAAACTATGATTCTTTATTAACCTTAACTCACTTTAAGGGACATACTCAAGGAGGATTTGGAGGTTCAAATAAGAACCTTGGTATTGGATGTGCTGATGGTAGAATTGGTAAAAAGGAAATTCATACCACTCTTGGATCTACAAATATGTGGGATATTAAAGAAGAAGAATTTATGGAAAGAATGACTGAATCTACAAATGCCACAATTAATCATTTTAAAAACCATATTTCTTATATCAATGTAATGAGAAATATGTCAGTATCATGTGACTGTGAAGGAACAGGAGCTGAACCAGTTGTTACTCCTGACATTGGTATCTTAGCTAGCTATGATATCTTAGCTGTTGATAATGCATGTATCGATTTAATTTATAACTTACCAGATGAAGGTGGTAAACATATGATCGAACGTGTTGAAACAAGACATGGATTAAGACAGTTATCTTATATGAAGGAAATGAATATGGGTAACGATCTATACACTTTAATTGATATTGATCATGAAGATGCTGTAATTACTGCTAAGGAAGCAGTAAAGGATGTAAAACCTGGATGGGAACCAGATAAATACAATACCTTCCCAGGAAGAAATAAAACTAGATCATAATCATTAGGAGGTTCATTTGAATCTCCTTATTTTTTTAGTATACTAGAAATAGAAAAGAAGGGATAAAAGATGAAAATATTATTTATCTGTCATGGAAATATATGCAGAAGCCCCATGGCTGAATTTGTGATGAAGGATCTAGTTCAACAAAAGGGAATAGAAGCTCGTTATGAAATAGCTTCAGCAGCTACTACAGATGAAGAAATATGGGGGAATAGAGGGAATCCGATCTACCCATCAGCTAGAGAGGTACTCCAAAAACATGGTATATCTGTTAAAGGAAAGTATGCTATTTTGATTACAAAAGAGGATTATGATTATTATGATTATATGATCGTGATGGAAAGATTGAATCTAAGGGAAATAAAGTCTATTCTTCCAAAAGATCCTGATCATAAAATTCATTTACTTTTAGAATATACAGGAGAAAATAAGGATATTGATGATCCCTGGTATAGTGGAGATTTTGATTTGGCTTATCAGGAGATAGAAAGAGGATGTAAAGCATTATTAGAGTATTTAGAAAAATAGCCTTTATTGAAGGCTATTTGATTCTCTTTTCTAATTCTTTTCTTCTTCTATGTTCATGATTAATACTGGCATCTAGTTCATTAACTTTTTGCCATAATGAAGCAATAACTTCAGTTTCATCATGTACTTCTTCACTTTCTTGAATCTGATTTCTAAATAAAGCTTTGAAGACAACTCTTACAAGGGGCTGAATAAAGAATAACTGAGAGAAGTAGGCAAATGGAAAGTTCAAGCATACAAGCTTTAAGAAATTGGCTAATAAAGTAAGTAAATTGAATCCCATATAGTATGGATAATATAACCATGCAGCAATAAAGCTCATAACTGGACACATAATTCCTACTGTTGCACAGATAATAGCTGTTTCAAATAACATTGGATGAATCTTTTTAGGATCAAAAACATTACAGGCAAGTTTAAAGGATAATGGGCTACCTAATAGATTTTCTAATAAATAAGCAAAACAGAATTCTACTAAAATAATAGCCCAGATTGGCAGCATTCTGCCACACATCATGACTCCTCCCTGTGCATTGATCGCTTCTAATACACTAGAAGCATTATTCACTGTCATTAGAGTAGATCCATTGATGACATATAAGCTATAGAATACATAAGCATGTACTGTAACAATTACAGTTAATAAGGCAAAGATCATTCTTTGCATACGATTAGTTGGCATTAAAACATTCCTCCTATTCTAAATACAAAAAAACACATGTCTTCTCCCTGTAAAACGATCTGTTCAGTTTTACAAGTACTTGAAAACATGTGTCATACGTATTTCTAATTAATGCGTTTCACATTCTAACATTTTGATTTAAAAATTTCAAAGAAAAATTTTAAATTAATCCTTTTTCTTCTAGATCCTTTAGACAGTAATATACCCCATTCTGGTTATTGGATTTAGTAATATAATTAGCTCTTTCCTTTACACCAGGAACAGCATTATCCATTGCTACTCCAAGTCCTGCCCATTCGATCATAGGAAGATCATTATAACCATCTCCAAAGGCGATAGCTTCTTCCTGTTTGATTCCTAGAATTTCACATAATTTACCTAGTGATCTTGCTTTATCAATATTATTAGCCATACATTCAATAAAATAAGGATCACTTCTATAGATACTCATTTTACCTTCATAAGGAGCTTTAAATTCATCGATAATTTCAGCGATATAGCTTGGTTCACCAGTAATTAATACTTTATTGACTGGTTGAGAGACTGCTTCCTTAAAGTCCTGTACATGGATAATAGGCATTTTAGTAGTAAATGATTCTAATTGTACCCAATGGTCTCCAATATCTTCTGTAATAATATGGTTCATTGTATAGGTTAAAGGTGAGCATCCATATTGTTTTGCTCGATCATACATTTCATGAGCAGTAGCAGCAGAAATAGTCTGTTCATAAACTACTTCATAATTTGTATAGTTCATAACTCTTGCACCATTGAAGGATAAAATATATCCTCCTACATTGTCAAAGTCTAATTCTCTTGCTTCCTTCATGATCCCAGCTGTTGGTCTACCAGAAGCTAAAACAATTTTGACTCCTTTTTTAGCTAATTTGATCAGTTCATCTCTTGTTTCAGGTAAGATATCCTTTTTATCGTTTGTTAAGGTTCCATCTAAATCTAAGGCAATTAATTTATACATTGTTATTCACTCCATTCTTTTTCTTATTGTAACATATTTGTAAATGAAAACGAATAATAATTGTTATTTTAATAGACTATATTGAGACATATCCCATACTTCATCTACAAGTCCATCATAGAATTCTCTTTCATGACAGACCAGGATCATTGTGCCTTTATATTCAGTTAAAGCACGTTTTAGCTCATCCTTTGCATCTACATCTAAATGGTTGGTAGGTTCATCTAAAACTAAAAAGTTAGTAGGAGTATTAATGATCTTACATAATCTAAGCTTAGCCTGTTCTCCTCCTGATAATACAGAAACAATACTTTCCAGCTGTTCTGTGGTTAAGCCACATTTAGCTAAAGCACTTCTGATTTCTAATTGAGTATAGCTAGGGAAGGTATCCCAAAGATCGTCAATACATGATTTTCTTGGAGCTTTTTCTTCCTGCTTAAAATATCCGATTTCCAGATTATCTCCCTGATGTACACTTCCTGAGATAGGTTCAATAATACCTATAAGAGATTTAATGAGAGTAGATTTTCCTAGTCCATTGGTTCCAGTGATCGCGATCTTTTTTCCTTTTTCTAAAGCAATGGTGATCGGTTTAGATAAAGCTGTATCATAGCCAATCACTAGATCATTTGCTTCAATAACCCATCTAGAAGAGGTTCTTCCATATTTAAAGTTAAACTCTGGCTTTGGTTTTTCTTTCTTTAATTCAATTCTTTCGATCTTATCTAGACGTTTTTTACGAGAATTAGCCATTCCTCTGGTAGCTACTCTAGCCTTGTTTCTGGCAATAAAATCCTCCATTTTTTCGATTTCAGCCTGTTGTCTTTCATATTTAGCTTCCAGCTGTTTCTTTTGAATTTCATAAACACGTCTAAATTCATCATAGTTTCCTACATATCTTGTAATTGTGGGAGCTTCTACATGATAGATAATATTAACGACCTTATTTAAGAAGGGTATATCATGACTGACCAGAATAAAGGCATTATCATAAGTACTTAAATAAGTAGTTAACCAGTCGATATGTTCACTATCTAAATAGTTGGTAGGTTCATCTAATAAAAGAATATCAGGCTTTTCTAATAACAGCTTCGCTAATAAGACCTTTGATCTCTGTCCTCCACTAAGCTCTTCTACCTTTGTAGCTAAACCATAATCCGATAAGCCAAAGGCATCAGCAACCTCTTTGATCTTGGTATCGATCATATAGAAATCATGAGCTTCCAGATATTCCTGCTTTAGGCCTGCATCCTCTAATGCTTCACTCATTTGAATATCTGTCATATCCCCCATATTCATATAAAGATCATTGATCTCCTGTTCAATCGTAAATAGCTCCTGATAAGCTTTCTTTAAAGTATCTTCGATCGTTTCACCCTCTACTAATACAGTATGCTGATCAAGATAACCAACCTTTACATTTTTAGCCCAGGTGATTTTTCCTGTTTCTGGTTCTAGATGTCTGGTTAGAATATTCATAAAGGTACTTTTACCTTCTCCATTGGCACCTACTAATCCTACATGTTCTCCCTTTTGTAAACGAAAGGATACATCTTCAAAGATCTGTCTTCCCCCAAAGGAATGACTTAATTTTTCTACTACTAATATACTCATATCTCTTCCTCTTTTCTGCTAGACCATTATACATGAAAAAAAGGCATAAGAAAAGGAGGAAAATCCTCCTATTCACTACGTAAAGCAAGTACTGGATCCTTCTTGGCAGCTCCTCTTGCTGGGATCAATCCACCTACTAAGGTTAAAATGATCGCTACAAAGATCAAAGCAATAGCTCCACTGACTGGAAGAATCGCATTTACATTATAATTACCAGTAACCATATGAATAATAGCGTTAGCTGGGATCAAAAGTAAAGCAGATATACCAATTCCAAGTACTCCTGATAATAAACCAATCAGGAAGGTTTCAGCGTTGAATACTTGAGAAACATTGGCTTTAGATGCTCCAATCGCTCTTAAAATACCAATTTCCTTTGTACGTTCTAAGACTGAAATATAAGTAATAATACCAATCATAATAGAAGATACAACAAGAGAAATAGCGACAAAGGCAATTAATACATAAGAGATCGTATCAATAATATCGGTAACAGAATTCATTAATAAACCAACATAATCTGTATAGGTAATTACCTTATCATCTTCTCCCTTAGCTTCAAGTTCAGCATTGTAATTATCTAAGATGTCAATGATCTTAGCTTTACTATCAAAATCTTTAGGATAGATATTAATACTGTCAGGTTTATCTAAATCAGCATAATTCAGCTTAGATAGATTACCTGAGTAGGAAGCAGATTCTTCACTAGACATCATAGAAGTCATTAAATCAGTAAAGTCCTCTGAATCCATATTAAAGGAGAACATATTCTCTAAAGCATCAGGATCAATATTCATTCCACTGCTTATAGCAGACATATAGCTTGTTAAAGCATCAGTGATCTGATTAGCCATAGAATTCATCATATTAGCCATCATTGTTGAATATCCTGACATTACATTTCCCATAGAAGCAGCTAGCTGGTTTTCAATATCATCTAAATTAATAATATCATTAATAGCCTGATTCATAGCAGCCTGTCCTTGAGAAGTATTTAAATAATCCTGTAAAGAGGAAGTCATTTTAGACATCTGTGGCAGATCATTAGCTGATGCATAGGCTTCATAGCTATTATACAGGGAAGATAATAATGTACTGGCAATATCTTCACTTTCTAATGCATCATTGATTCCTGCTGTATAGCTATTGATAATACTTTGAGCTCCTTCGCTTTGAAGATAATTATTAAAGTAGGTTGTGATCTGTGTCATATCATCTAAATTGTTTTCTAATACATAGCTTCCAAAACCATCTGATAAGCTGCTTAGCATACTATTTGTATCAGGTAAGGCTGCAGAGATATTTCCTATTGAACTTTGTAAAGTACTTGAGATCGTACTTAAGGCTTCCTCACTTTGCAGATAGCTTGATAAAGCAGAACCAAGGGCACTATAATTAGTAGAAGGATCACTAGCTCCATAGCTTAGATAACCATTTAAAATATTTGTTAGAGCCGAACCAACCTTATCACTATTGATCTGAATATTGATATTAGAGAATAGATTACTGTAATCCATTCCTGATAGATCCATATTTGAGGTATCAATTGAAATATTACTGAAATCAAGATTTAGATTAGAAGTATCCATATTAAACATATTTTCTAATACACTTGTATCTACACTAAACATACTAGATAGATCAAAACTATTATCCTCATCACTGACAAATTCTTCTCCTGTAAAGACATTGATACTTGGATTATCTAATTGTTTTTGAACGATTTCACTATTTTGAGCATGATTAATAATATATTGAGTAAGACCAGAAGGGTAGTTGATTCCTGAAGTCAGCATTGCGGCTGAATCAGAATCCTTAGGCATTACAACCCCAACGATTTCTAGCTTCTGACCGTTTTCTACTACTGATTGCATATAGCTTTCATTATCCGATTTATCGACATATAGATTATATTCTTCATCATATTCATATAGATCAGCAATATCGACTAAGCTGAATTCGATCCCAATAAAATCATTATATTTATAGGTACCATTTGTAGAAACATTAGAAACAGTCTGTCCACTCATATACTGCTGCATCATTTCTGTTAATTCACTTGAATCCTTTAAACCACAGGCATAAAGGGTAAAATCACTAACCGTATGCGCAGAACTTAATACTACAACTAATTCATAGTCATTTTCAGGCCATCTACCAGCCATTACATCGTATTGTTCCTTATATAGTTTCTCCGATTCAGGCATCTGATTAAAAACAGTCATATAAGAAGAATAAGTACTAGAAAGACTAGAAGAACCCATCATACTTGAAAAGATCTCACTTGGATTAACCTTACGATAAGAAGTATCTGTTAACTGATAAATATATGGAGTAATAGAATATTTATATTCTACTGCATTTGCATAGCTGTAGATATCACATTCATCACTTTCTAGGTATTCCTTTAAGCTTTTTAAATCATTGATCTTTGATTGAGAAAGCATAGAAGACATTGTAGAGATTTCTCTGACCTCTACATCGAGATCCTCAAGATCTTCATGAGATGTATCTGCACTTTCCAGCAGACTGGATAGATCTATGGCATTGGTTGTGATCTGTAAAGGATATTCTGATAATGTATCCTCCTCGATTTGTTGAATATAGGTTTCTACCCCATTAGATAGAGATAAAATCAGGGCGATCCCAATAATTCCAATAGATCCAGCAAAGGCCGTTAAAATAGTACGGGCTTTTTTGGTTAACAGGTTATTGAAGGATAAACCTAAAGAGGTTAAAAAGGACATAGAGGCTTTTCCCATATTCTGATGAGTAAGATGAGGAACATAGCCATCTAATAAAAATGGATCACTATCAGCCTGGATCTTACCATCCTTTAAACGAACAATACGTGTTGCATATTGTTCAGCTAATTCAGGGTTATGGGTTACCATAACTACTAATCGATCTTTAGCTACTTCCTTTAAAAGATCCATAACCTGAATAGAAGTATCACTATCCAATGCTCCTGTAGGTTCATCGGCAAGTAAAATATCAGGATTATTAACTAATGCTCTGGCAATAGCTACTCTTTGCATCTGACCACCAGACATCTGGGTTGGCTTTTTATGAATCTGATTTCCTAGACCTACCTGAGTTAATGCATCGATAGCTCTTTGTTTTCTTTCTTTTTTAGAGATTCCTGAGATCGTTAAGGCTAATTCAACATTGGCTAGAATAGTCTGATGAGGAATCAGATTATAGGACTGAAATACAAAACCAATGGTGTGGTTACGATAGGAATCCCAATCTCTATCCTTATATTTTTTAGTAGATATATTATTGATGATCAGATCTCCACTATCATAACGGTCTAATCCACCTATAATATTTAAAAGAGTTGTTTTACCTGAACCAGAAGGTCCTAGTATAGCGACAAACTCATTATCGCGTAAATTTAAGCTTACATTATCAAGGGCAGTCTGTACTAGATCCCCTGTAATATATTTTTTGGATATGTTTTTGATTTGAAGCATAAAGTTCTCCTTTCCCCTAAATAGTTTGAATGCTAACTATTTATAGCTTCATTATACATATTCTTAGAGATGTTGCAAGAAATATGATATACTTATTTTTGTGAAAAAGGGGAGAGTAAAATGGATCTATTAGAAAAAGAGAATAATTATCTATTGATAGATGTAAGAGATGATTATGAATATAGAAATGGACATATTCCAGGGGCAGTTAATATCCCTTATCAGGAGCTGATACAAGGAATTAAAAGGATAGTACCAGATGTAAATAAAGAGATCATTGTCTGTTGTGAAAAGGGATATCGCTCTAAACAGAGTGTAGAAAAGCTTAAATATATAGGCTATAAAAATGTTCACTATTTTGGTTCAATTTATAAATATACAGGAGAACTGGTAAAGTAAAACGACTTGAAAACAAGTCGTTTTAATCTACTAATGTGGATAAATAGGTATAGGCTGTATTGGTATCAGGATGATCAGATAGGATATAGTAGATAATTTCCTTTTTATGATTACGGATACTATCTTTATTGATCTTGCGATAGGTCAGATCTGCCTTTTCTTCAATAAAAGGATGATAGTCAGATACGATCGTAGTTCCTTCTAGAAGTAAGTCAGGATCAAAGTCTTCCATCTCTTTACCCATTAAAACAAAATCACTTTCTTCTAAAGCAACAGAAATTTCGTTAACAGGAATAATTAAAGTATCAGTTAGATCGTATTGGATATCAATACAGAAATTTAAAGCTGGTAGAGGGTCTTTATTGTAGACCTTGATAACTTCTACATGAGCAGCTTCTACTAAAAATAGAACCTGTTCATAGGTGTTTTCGTCTAATCCAAGAATTGTGGCTACTCTTGTTTTCTTTGTTTTTAAAGACTGAAAAGCTGAGGCAGCTTCTAGTCCATAAGCAAAATGAGTTAGAAAATCAAAGTCTAGCGTCTGTTCAATATGGGATAAATGCTTTTTAGTATAGCTGAAAGCATCTTTGTAGGATATTTTGTTTTTTAAATCTTCTTTTTTAATTGTCATAGCTGTTCCTCCTGCTAATATCCATATTATAATGGATTTTACGACAATTGAAAAGATAGAAATAAGGTTTCGACAGATTGAAAATTCACGTTTCAATATTTAAAATAAATCTTTCAATTATGATAATATTTATTTCAATTTTTTGATGGGTCTGTTATAATGGGGATACTGGAGGAAATAGGTATGG